>Ga0209369_1000059_pt1 | contig 271029 bp, 283 predicted proteins | sample EBPBio142010_DNA_FD_185865 | JGI IMG/M metagenome (GOLD analysis project Ga0209369, IMG submission 185865) | Wastewater treatment Type I Accumulibacter community from EBPR Bioreactor in Madison, WI, USA - Reactor 1_10/4/2010_ DNA (SPAdes)... | ecosystem: Engineered > Bioreactor > EBPR >... | reverse complement strand
GCTTCAACAAGCTCAAGCACTTCCGGCGCTTCGCCACACGGTTCGACCGCCTCGCCCGCCATTACCTCGCCTTCGTCCATATCGCCGCATCCATGATCTGGATGCGATGAATGTCGATTCAGCCTAGACCACACGCCGCCGCGACAGGGTCAGGGCCGCGCCCCCGGCCAGCAGGAGACCCATAAGGATCATCGCCCACTCTGACATCGTCGGCACGGTGGCCACGGGCGCGCGGCTCAAGATCAACTGATTGGCCGGGTTGACGCTCGAGGCATAGAACAGGTTGTCATTGGCCTGCTCGATCGTGGTGTTGATCAGACCGATGGCGAAGGTCCCGCCCCGGGCCGCGTTCACCGCGCTGATGCCGGCTGCGTTCAGGGTCACGTTCACCGTCGCGCCCAGCGGCGCCGGGGCGGTGCCGTAGCTGGGGCCGTCGGCCAGATCGATGTAGGCGGCGGCCCCGCCCGTGCCGGCCACCAGAACCGGCGTTCCGGTGGTCACCTCGAACAGGCCCAGGACGTTCGGGCCGCCCTGGCCGGAGGCGGTGTTGAAGATGTTCAGCTGAGCCGCTGTGATCGTCGTGCCCGCCGGGATGGTGAAGACGATGAACGAGCGGAACGAATCCGGACCCTGCACGCCCGTGAAGTAGTTCCCGCCGCCGCTGTTGCTGTTCCCGGCGGGCTGGTACCAACCCGTCGCGGTGGAGTTCAGAGTTTCAGCGGCGGCGCCGCCGGCGGACAGGGCGAGGGCGGCCAAGGCTGCGGCGAGGAGGCGATGCGTCTTCATTAATTACCAGAAAACAAAAAAAGAAAAGAAGAGTTTCCATATCCCCATTATGTGAGCCGCTGTCGCAGCACAAGCGCGGATCGCTGACGGCTCGACACAAGGAGGCGCCGCGCCTATCGTCGCCGCGTTCTCCGGGGGGCCGCTTTCAAGCGGCTGAGATTGGCGTATCCGCCTGACCCGTCGAACCTGATCCGGGTCATGCCGGCGAAGGGATGAGACGCCTGGCTCCCCCCACGGAGTCCGACCTCGCCGTCGTCGGCGGACCCTCTGCAACGCCAGAGGCCGCCATGAACGTCCACCTCCCGACCACCCCCGCCGAACCCGATGCGGCCCTGGCTCAAACAGAGAGCGACCGCGTCGCGAGCGACAACCAGACAAGCAAGGCCGACCTGGCCCTGGCCGACGCCAAGAAGCGGGTCGAGGCGGCGGCGGGTTCGATCCCCACCGGTCCCCGCCCTGGCGGCCGGAAGGTCTATGAGCAGGGCGTGATCTTCCCCGACATCCGCGTGCCCTTCCGCGAGATCGCGGTTCACCCCAGCGCCAACGAGCCGCCGGTCACCGTCTATGATCCCTCCGGTCCCTATACCGATCCCGACGCGGTCATCGACATCACCCGGGGCCTGGCCGAGACCACCGGCCATTGGCGCATCGCGCGCGGCGATGTCGAGGTCGAGGTGTCGCCGCGTCAGGTCCGCCCCGAAGACAACGGCGGGGCCTCGGGCAAGCACCTGGCCCCGGCCTTCGACGACAGTCGCCGCATCATCTATCGCGGCGTCGCCGGCCGCCCGGTCACCCAGTTGGAATACGCGCGCAAGGGCGTCGTCACGCCCGAGATGGAATATGTCGCCATCCGCGAGAACCTGCGCCGCGACCAGACCCGCGACTGGATCCGCGACGGCGAAAGTTTCGGCGCCGAAATCCCCGACTTCGTGACGCCCGAGTTCGTGCGCGACGAGGTCGCCCGCGGCCGCGCCATCATCCCGGCCAACATCAACCACCGCGAGGTGGAGCCGATGGCCATCGGCCGCAACTTCCTGGTCAAGATCAACGCCAACATCGGCAATTCGGCCGTCCTGTCCTCGGTCGCCGACGAGGTGGACAAACTGGTCTGGGCTACCCGCTGGGGCGCCGACACGGTCATGGACCTGTCGACGGGTCGCAACATCCACAACATCCGCGACTGGATCGTCAGGAACAGCCCGGTCCCCATCGGCACCGTGCCCATCTATCAGGCGCTGGAAAAGGTCGGCGGCGTGGCCGAGGACCTGACCTGGGAGGTGTTCCGCGACACCCTGATCGAACAGGCCGAACAGGGGGTGGACTATTTCACCATCCACGCCGGCGTCCGCCTGCCCTTCGTGCCCCTGACGGCCAGCCGCGTCACCGGCATCGTTTCGCGCGGCGGCTCGATCATGGCGAAATGGTGCCTGGCCCACCACAAGGAGAGCTTCCTCTACGAGCATTTCGCCGAGATCTGCGACATCATGCGCGCCTATGACGTGTCGTTCAGCCTCGGCGACGGCCTGCGCCCCGGCTCGATCGCCGACGCCAATGACGCGGCCCAGTTCGCCGAACTTCGCACCCTGGGAGAGCTGACCCGCGTCGCCTGGGACCACGGCTGTCAGGTGATGATCGAAGGCCCCGGCCATGTGCCGATGCACAAGATCAAGGCCAATATGGATGAGCAGCTGAAACACTGCGGCGAGGCGCCGTTCTACACCCTGGGACCGCTGACCACCGATGTGGCGCCCGGCTATGACCACATCACCTCGGCCATCGGCGCGGCCATGATCGGCTGGTTCGGCACGGCCATGCTCTGCTACGTCACGCCCAAGGAACACCTCGGCTTGCCCGACCGCCAGGACGTCAAGGACGGCGTCATCACCTATAAGATCGCCGCCCACGCCGCCGACCTGGCCAAGGGCCACCCCGCCGCCCGCGCCTGGGACGACGCTCTGTCCCGCGCGCGGTTCGAGTTCCGCTGGGAAGACCAGTTCAACCTGGGTCTCGACCCCGAAACGGCCCGCGAATACCACGACGAGACCCTGCCGAAAGAGGCGCACAAGACCGCCCACTTCTGCTCCATGTGCGGCCCGAAATTCTGCAGCATGAAGATCAGCCAGGATATCCGCGACGCGGCGCGCGGACAGAACGATGCGGGCGCTTCGCTGGGCGTAGAGGCGGCCGAGGCGGGGATGCGGGAGATGAGCGAGAAATTCCGCGCCGGGGGCGGGGTGGTGGAGGTGAAGGTTTAGGCCATACACCCTACAAGGGATAAAAATCGGCTTCCACGTCCCCTAACCTGCGTTGGCGGGGGGCGACATGGCGCGGAATATTCAGACAAGTGATACGCGGCACCATAATAAGGCTGCGGAAACCTATATCGACGTCGTCTTCAGCTACGACGACGGCACAACGTTGGATATTTCCGTCCCGATTGTTTATCGCCGCACAGGCCTTGATCTTCAGGAATCTGACGAAATAAAAGCGCATCTCGAGACGGTTTACGATCAGTTGCATCCTGAGAATCGAGCGGCTTGGAAGGTGGAGCAGGCCGCCTATTGGGAAGGCAGCAAAGCCCACGTCACCAAACCATTCTTTGATGTGCTCGCCGCAGATTTTCGATGGGTCGCGGGCAACGAGCTTCCTGCGAACAAAAACCCGGCCCGCAGGCTTCAGGACATCAAGGAGGCGGGTTACACAATTGCTACTCGCAACCGGGGTCGCGATTATGAGTATATATTGTTGCCGATCCCTCGTGGCGGCGAGACGGGCTATGAATATTGGTCAGGCGCACTTCGGGCGCGGATCATGAATCTCTTGGCTAATTATGACGCCTATGAAGGCAAGCAAGGTAACCCGAAGCATCTTTTGCCGGATCACAAGTTTCCAGAAATTCGCTGGGACAGAGATACCGCGCGAGACGCCTTGGACGGCCTTAGCGACGGCGACGCCCGGCGAGATTTTCAGTTAGTCAGCAATCAAAGAAACCAGCAGAAACGAGAGGCTTGTCGCGGGTGTAGACGAACCGGCGCCCGCCCCTATCCCATGGGCATCAAATTCTACTCCTCGGGCGATGATTGCTGGCCAGCGGACGTTCCTGCGACCGGCAAGGCTGCTGAGGCAGGGTGTCAGGGGTGCGGCTGGTATGATCTCGAGGCTTGGCGTCAGGCGCTCATCGCCAAGGCGACCCGCGAAGTCTGAACTCGAGCGAGGCCGTCCAGTAAGGCTCCGCCTAAGGCCCGCGCCAACAGGCATGGAACCGCGTTGCCGATCTGCCAATAGGCCTTCTTCATGCCGCCGCAGAAATAGAAATCGTCTGGGAAGGTCTGCAGTCGGGCCAGCTCGCGCGCGGACAACACGCGGTTCAAACGGTGGTGAATATGGGTGCCGCCGTGGTTTTCTTTGGCCGCCATACTGGGCACGCCGATATGTTGACGTTTGAAGGCGTCGCGAAACGTTTCGTAAAGCGAACCTCCGGGCGGCACGCGGCTGATGCGCTCTTCGAACGCTGCCGAGTGCGCCGTCCACTCATGATTTGTCGCCGCACTTCGCGGCCAGCTCATAATGTCGTCTAGCGCAGCCTCAATGGGCACATAACTGGCTTTGTCGTGTGTGGGTTTGGGGTATGGGTTAGGAAGTCCGTGTCGATTGCCAATAAAAACGGCCCTGGCCCTGAGTTGCGGCACCCCATAATCGGCCGCCTCTAGAATTCGTACGGAAGCATTTGGATAGCCGATGCGGCCGAATTGTTCCAGTATTGCACGGTAAACTTCACCCTTCTGCATCGTTAGTATGCCTGGGACGTTTTCCATCACAAAGAAATCGGGCTGACATATCTCAACCACGCGACAAAACTCTAGAAACATCCTGTTGCGGGGGTCGTCTATTCGCCGCGCCCCCGCGACAGAAAAGCCTTGGCAGGGGGGGCCGCCGCAAATCACCTGGAGAGCGCCGCTCGGGGCGACCGTAAGAAGGTCTGCCGTGGTCAGGTCTTCGATCGGACGGTCAAAATGGATTGATTCAGGAAAATTGTACCGAATTGTCTCGGATGCGTAAGGGTTTATCTCGACAGAGAACACCTTGTTGAGGCCCGCCTCGCGGAAGCCCTGAGATAGTCCGCCAGCACCCGAGAACAGATCTGCGAATCTGGGGGCCTCGACTGTAGGTGCGGCCTGCAAGTCAGCCAAGTACCAGTTTTGGTTGAAAATCGAGCTGTCGAGCTGTTCCTTCAGCTTCGAGTACCGCCCCTTTCCAGCCAAGCTGTCACTCAATTTCCCACTCCATGGATTGGTCATGCCATGGACGATTCGTCGGACATGGGCAAATACATCTTATATGCGATAACTCGCTCTCGCCGATAGGTCCACAACTTCCCGATGGATATGCGATCTCTGGTCGGGAAGAACGTGAAACGCACGCGATTGGCGCTGCGAATGACTCAAGAAGATTTGGCGGCCAAATCTGGATTGAGCCAGCAATATATCAGTGACCTCGAGCGCGGGCTTCGCAATCCGACAGTCGTCACTCTCTTCGAACTCGCGGTCGCATTGGCCTGTTCGCCAGCGCACCTCATTAGCGAACCGCAATAGGGCGGCATTGGCTATCGGGCAGTCGGGTCTCGCGCCTGACCCATCCGTCGCCGCGCGCCATCCTCCCCGAACGGGGAGGGAGAAATGCGGTATGGTCGATTCAGCGTTCCCCATGCGTCTTGCCAAACACGGACACCCCCATGGCCTTCACCGGTTTCGCGTCCGCCGATCTGGCCTTTCTGGCGGGTCTGCGCGCCCACAATGACCGCGACTGGTTCGCCGAACATCGCACCGCCTATGACGATGGGCTGAAGCCCGCGCTCGCGGCCTTGATCCTGGCCCTGAACGACGCCCTGGCCGCGCGCGGCCTGCCGCTGGCGGGGGACCCCAAGGCCAGCCAGTTCCGCATCCATCGCGACACCCGCTTCTCCAGGGACAAGCGGCCGTACAAGACCCACGTCTCGGCCACCCTGACCCGCGACGGCAGGAAGATGTCGCCGGGCCTGGTCTATGTTCATATCGAGCCTCAGGCGACCGACGTCGATCCCATGGCCCTGAACGATGACCCGCATGGGTGCGGTCCCTTCGCGGCGGCGGGCTTCTATCTGGACGAACGGGCCGATATCGACGCCTTTCGCGCCGCCGTCGTCGCCGATCCTGCGGGCTGGTCGAAGGTCGAGACGGCCCTGGCGGCGGCGGGCCTGCGCCTCGATCCGGGCGCTCCCGTCAAACGTATGCCCAAGGGTTTCGAGGGCTATGCCGGCGGACCGTTGGAAGACGCGCTGAAACGCACCCGCTGGATCATCTCGCGGCCTCTGACCCAGGCCGAGATTCAGAGTGCGGATTTGCCAGGGGCGATCGCGGGCTTCGTGGCGGACGCGCGGCCGTTGCTGGAGTTCGGTTGGCGAGCGTCGCCCGGCGCGCGGACTCGCGCATAGCGGCTGCGCTCAAACAGCGAGCGGCCGCGCCGCGAGCGTTAGCGCCACAATGAAAGAGCCGCGACCCTTGCGGATCGCGGCTCTCGGTCAGGCGCCCTCGAAGGGGAGGGTCAGGGCGCCGTCACGGGGGTTCGCCTACCAGCGGCGGCCGTCGCGGTCGCGGCGCTCATAGCGGATCTGGGCCGACAGGCGGTCGAAGCGGCGATCCAGGTCGGCGCGCTCCCACTGGCTCAGACCGTCGCGGCGATAGCGGGCCTCCAGGCGGGCGATTTGGTTGAACTCGGCCCGCAGACGCACGGCTTCGCGGCGGCTCAACTGGCCGTTGCGGACGCCCTGGTCGATGCGACGGTCCAGATTGACCTGGCGCTGGTTGATCGACCGCCAGCCGCGATAGTCGTCGCGGCCGCCGCGATAATCGCGGTCGTAGCCGTGTCCGCCGCGATGGTTTTCTTCATAACGACCGCGTCCGTCGCGGTGATCGCGATCGCCGTAGCCATAAGACTGGGCGGCGGCTGGCAGTGCGACCGAGGCCGCAACCAGGGCGAGGGCGGGGATCAGGAAGGTCTTTTTCATCGGTCGTCTCCTTGGGATCTCGCACGGTCGACCGGGGGGGGAGGAGGGCGACCGCGATGACGCCAATTGAGCAGGGACCGTGTGATCCCGACCTGAACGGGGCGCGTCAGGTGAGGTTCATCTGGCGGCCCGCCGTCGCGGTGGTTCGTCGGATCGACCGCGATCGACGGACGGGGGGCGGATCGGTCGGGGGCCGGTTTGGGGGAACGAACACGCGCGTCGCGCGCGAGGGCTGGCGTCATGGTCAAAGCGGCCTAAACTGTTCGTTCAGCCGCTGTTCAGCGGGAGGGACCTAGACAGCGACCCATGGTACGCAACCTCGCCATAGCCGCGACCCTGTTCGCCACGATCCTGCCGGCCTCGCCCGCGGCGGCCCAGTTCGGCCGCCAGGATCAGGCCCAGGCGCGCGAAGAACGCCGCGACGGCCAGCGGGTCGATCTGGGCAGCGTCGTGCGCCGGGTCTCGGCCGGGCGTCAGGGTCGGATGCTGGGCGTCAGCGAGCGCGGTTCGGGCGATCGGCTGGTCTATGTGATCCGCTGGGAGTATCCGGGCGGTCGAGTGGCCGACATCACCGTCGACGGCCGCACCGGCGCCATCATCGGAGAACGCTGAACTCATGCGCGTGCTGCTTGTCGAAGACGACGTCGATCTGTCGCGCCAGTTGAAAGGCGCCCTGGCTGACGCGGGCTATGCCGTCGATCACGCCGCCGACGGCGAAGAGGCGCATTTCCTGGGCGACACCGAACCGTATGACGTCATCGTCCTGGATCTGGGCCTGCCCAAGATCGACGGGGTGTCGGTGCTGGAACGCTGGCGTCGCGAAGGCCGGGCCACGCCGGTGCTGATCCTGACCGCGCGCGGCGCCTGGTCGGACAAGGTGTCGGGCTTCGACGCCGGGGCCGACGACTATCTGACCAAGCCGTTCCACACCGAAGAACTGCTGGCGCGTCTGCGCGCCTTGCTGCGCCGGTCGGCCGGCCATGCGGCGGCGACCCTGACCTGCGGCGCCCTGCGGCTGGACCCGCGCGCGGCCCGCGCCAGCGTCGACGGCGAGCCGCTGCGCCTGACCAGTCTGGAATATCGGCTGTTGCACTATCTGATGATGCATCAGGGCCGGGTCATCAGCCGCACCGAGCTGGTCGAACATCTGTACGATCAGGATTTCGACCGCGACTCCAATACGATCGAGGTCTTCGTCGGCCGCTTGCGCAAGAAGATCGGTCCCGACCGCATCGAGACGGTGCGCGGCCTGGGCTATCGCCTGACGCCGCTGCCGGGCGAAGCCGATTCGTGACGACGTGAGCGACGGGGGGCGGGCCGGAAAGACGCTGATCCTGCCGTCCCCGCGCGTCTGGGGTCGCTGGTTCGGCCGTCCGGGCCGGTCGCTGACGCGGCGCCTGATCTGGCTGGCGTCGGGCTGGATCGTCGTCGCCCTGGTGATCACCGGCTGGGTCCTGACCACCCAGTTCCAGGAATCCGCCCTGCGTCGTCTGGGCAGCGTTCTGAACGAGACCATCGATCAGGTCGTTCTGGCCACCACGGCCACGCCCCAAGGGATCGTCGTCCAGCCGATCCTGGATCAGCGGACCAACGCCATCTACTCCGGCAAATACTGGGCCGTCGCCGAGCCGACCGCGCACAATCGTCTGCGGTCGCTGGCCCGGTCTCGGTCGCTGTGGGACGCCGAACTGAACGTGCCGAACGACCTGCCGCCTCGTCTGGTCGACGCCGTGGGCCAGACCATCACCTATAACGCCGTCGGCCCGGCCGGAGAGCCGCTGCGCGTGGCCGCCTCGATGAAGCAGTTGCCGGGGCGCGACGCGCCGGTCGTCTTCCTGGCCGGCGTCGACCGCACCGAGGTGGACGCCGACACGCGTCAGTTCGCCACGGTCACCTGGCTGGCGCTTGTGCTGCTGGGCGCGGGCCTGGTCGCGGCGGTTCTGTTGCAGGTTCAGATCGGTCTGCGCCCCCTCTATGGGTTGAGGAACGAGATCGCCGCCGTGCGCAAGGGCCGCAAGGCTCGGATCGAGCGCGACTATCCGGTCGAGATCCAGCCCCTGGCCGAACAGGTCAACAGGCTGCTGGACTACAATCAGGAAGTGGTCGAGCGTCAGCGCACTCATGTCGGCAACCTGGCTCATGCGCTGAAGACGCCGATCTCGGTCATGCTGGCCGAGGCCGGTTCGGCGCCCGGCGACCTGCCCGAGATGGTGCGCAAACAGACCGGGGTCATGCAGGCCCAGGTCGATCACCACCTGCGCCGCGCCCGCGCCGCCGCCCGCGCCGCCCACGGCCTGGGCGAGCGCACCTCGGTGGGCGAAGTGATCGACGAACTGGCCGTGATGCTGGAGCGGGTGTTCGAATCCAAGGGCGTCGAGATCGACTGGCGCGCGCCCGACGACCTGACCTTTCTGGGCGAACGTCAGGACTTGCAGGAAATCCTGGGCAATCTGATCGAGAACGCCTGCAAATGGTCGAGGCGCCGCGTGCGGGTCTCGGCCGGTCCCAGCGGCCTGGGAATGCTGATCGCCGTGGTCGAGGACGACGGCGCGGGCCTGCCCGAGGACCAACGCGAGACGGTGCTGAAGCGCGGCGCCCGTCTGGACGAGGCCACGCCCGGCTCGGGCCTGGGTCTGTCGATCGTCGATGAGCTGGTGCGGGCCTATGGCGGCCGTCTGACCCTGGGCGAGAGCGATCTGGGCGGGTTGAAGGCCATGCTGGAACTGCCCGTGGCCGAGACCTGACGCAAACCCCGCGTTAACCCTGCCAAACGCAATGTCGCCCTGCCGGATGACCGCCCGGCGACGGAGCGTTGAATGCCCGGTCTTTCGATCGCCCATCGCACGGCCTTGAGCCACATCGTCGATCGCTGCGGCGACGAGGTGCTGGCGCAATTGAAGACTGTGGCGCGTGCGTTGCCTGGCGACCGTGCGGCCGAATTGCTGGCCATGCTGCAAGCCGAAAGCCTGGACCGCCGCCGCCGCCAGGCCGCTCTCGGTCCATTGACGCCGATGTTCCGCCCGCGCGTCGACGGCGTCGAATGCCTGACCTTTCCCGCCGAAACCCTGGGCCGCCTGTGGCGCGTCGTCTTGGAGCGCGAGCCGGAACTGACGCCCAGCCTGGATCAGGACGGCGTCGACGCCGACGCCGTTGCGGATCGCCTGTGCCTGGTCGTCGCCGGCGTGGTGCGAGATCATGGCGAGGCGATCTGGCCCGGCGCCGATCCTGCGGCCCTGGCCGAGCTGGCGGGCTGTTTCGACCTGGCGCATCTGGTGCGGCGTGGCGTCGTGCGTCTGCCGTTCTGGGCCGACCGTCCCGACGATGAGCAGGGCGCCGAGCTTCGTCTGCTGATGCGTGACGCCGGTTCGGTCGCGCCCGACGGCTCGCGCCGCGTCATCGACATTCTGTTCGCCCATCTGGACGAGGCCTGGCGCATCCTGCGCGTCATCGTCCACACCTCCAGCGCGGCGGGCCGCGACGGCTTTCTCAGCGAATCCGAGATGGCGATCTTCGTCGATCGTCTGCTGGCGGCGGTCCACGCCCGAGTGGCCCGTGTCGCGGCCTTCCGGCCCCAGGCGGGACTGCGAGGCTTGGAGACGGTCAAGGCCGATATGCTGTGGTGCGCGGCGGTGCTGAATGAGCTGGACATGACCGTCCAGGTCCGGCCCAACAGCGTCTGGGGCAAACAGGCCAAGGAGGCGCGGGTCAAGGTCGCCGGTCAGTTGCAGGACCTGCTGAAGGGCGTCGAGACCGCCGTCAACAAGGTGCTGCCCACCGTTCGCGCCCAGACGGCGGGCCGCATGACCCGCCAGGTCCCCAAGCTCGATGCGCCGCTCGATGGCGACGGGGTGGAGCAGGCCCGCACCCTGTTGTCCCTGGTCGCAGCCGTGCGCAGCCCCGCCGGGGTCTTCGGCTGCGAGGCCCAACGCGCCAAACTGGTCGCGGCGCTGGAAGAACGGCTGTCCCGACACGCCGATGAGGCGCTGGAGCTGATCAACGGCGGCGAAGCCGAGGACGAGACCCACGCCGTCGCCCTGGTCGAACTGATCGCCGAATTCCTGGATCGCATCGAATTGGTCGAGCCGGCGCGGACGGTGCGGCGCCGGGTCGCGGTGGCTGGAAGCCCCGGCGGGGCGTCTGAGGTCTCGCTACCCGCCGCGTGATCGGCTAGACGCACGGCCATGACGGCCTTCTGGATCCTGACCGGTTTGGCGACGACGCTCGCCGCCCTGTTGATGCTGGTCGGCGCCCGGCGCGGCGCCGAACCCGCGACCGAGGTCGATCTCGGCGCGGATGAACTGGCGGCCCTGGACCGATTGAAGGCGCGCGGCCTGATGGACGACGCCGCCTGGGCCGCAGCCCGCGCCGAGGCGGGCCGCCGCATTCTGAGCGCTCAAGGCGTCGGCGCGCCCACGGCCGGTCGCTCGGATCGGATCTGGGTCATTGTCGGGGTCGCCCTGGCCGCCGCGACGGCTCTGGGCCTCTATGTCCTGACCGGTGCGCCGGGCCTGGCGGATCAACCCTACGAACGGCGCGTCGAGGACTGGGCCTCGCGTCCCATGACGCTGGACGATCAGCAACTGGCCGCTGTCGCCGCCCGCGCCGCGCGCGAGCGGCCCAACGACCCGGAGATGCTGCGTCTGCTGGGCGCGGCGCGGTTCCAGGCGGGCGATCCCGTCGGCGCCGCCACCGCCTTCCGACGGGTGCTGGCCTTGCAGCCCGAGGACGCCCAGAGCTGGGCGCGACTGGGCGAGAGCCTGGTGCGCGCCAACCAGGGCCAGATCGGCGGCGACGCCGAAGCCGCCTTCGCCGAGGCCCTGAAACGCGACCCCGATCAACTGGGCGCCCGCTACTTCCTGGGCGAGGCGGCGTTGCGGCGCGGCGATGCGGCGCGGGCGCGCCAGATGTGGACGCCGCTGATCGCCGTGCTGGACCCCAGGGACCCGCGTCGGCTTGACCTGGAGCAACGCCTGCCGCCCGTCGGCTCGGGCAGGGGTGCGCCATGAGCTGGCTTCCCAAATCCCCCAAGGCGCGCCGTCGTCTCTGGATCGTTCTGGCCGCGGCGCCGGTGCTGGCCCTGGCCGTGGGCCTGTCGCTGTGGGCCATGCGCGGCAGCGTCACCTATTTCTTCACCCCGTCCGAAGTGACCGAACAGGCCGCGCCGGCGGGGCGCAACGTCCGGCTGGGCGGACTGGTGGCGGCGGGCAGCGTCCGACACCTGGCCGACGGCGAGGTCGCCTTCACCATCACCGACAACGCCGCTGCGACGCGCGTTCTGTATCAAGGCGACCTGCCCGACCTGTTCCGCGAGGGCCAGGGCATCGTGGCCGAAGGCGCCTTCCAGCCCGACCGCAGCTTCCGCGCCCGTCAGGTTCTGGCCAAGCATGACGAGACCTATATGCCGCGCGAGGTCGCCGACCGGTTGAAGGCCAAGGGCGAGTGGCGGCCGCAAGACGCCGCCCAAGGCCCGACCGCATGATCGTCGAGACCGGCGCCTATCTGCTGGCCCTGGCCCTGGCGCTGTCGCTGGCTCAGGCGGCCCTGTCGGCGGCGGGGCGGGCGCGGCTCAGCCCCGTGCTGGCCGGGGCCGGGCAGGGGGCGTCGATCGGCTCGGCCGTCGCCGTCTTCGTGTCCTTCCTGACGCTGGTCTGGGCTTTCGCGGCGTCCGACTTCTCGGTCGCCAACGTCGCGGCCAACAGCCACACCGACAAGCCGATGCTGTACAAGGTGGCCGCCGCCTGGGGCAGCCACGAAGGCTCGCTGCTGTTGTGGTGTCTGGTCATGACCGGTTTCGGCGCGGCCTTGGCGCGCGCGCGCGGACTGCCGTTCCGGCTGAAGACCTCGGCCGTGGCCGTGCAGGGCGGGTTGTCGGCGCTGTTTCTGGCCTTTGCGGTCTTCACCTCCAATCCGTTCGCGCGGCTGGATCAGGTTCCGGCCCAGGGGGCCAGCCTGAACCCCCTGTTGCAGGACCCGGCCCTGGCCCTGCATCCGCCCATGCTCTACGCCGGCTATGTCGGCTTCTCGGTCTGTTTCTCCCTGGCGGTCGCGGCGCTGATCGAGGGGCGGGCCAACGCCCCCTTCTGGCCCGCCTGGGGCCGCTGGGTGCGGCCGTGGGCCTTGGCGTCCTGGGCCTTGCTGACGGTCGGCATCGCCCTCGGCGCCTTCTGGGCCTATTACGAACTGGGCTGGGGCGGCTGGTGGTTCTGGGACCCGGTCGAGAACGCCAGCTTCATGCCCTGGTTGGCGGGCGCGGCCCTGCTGCACAGCGCGGTGGTGACCGAGCGGCGCGGGGCGCTGGCGGGCTGGACCGTCTTTCTGGCCCTGTTGGCCTTCACCTTCTCGATGCTGGGCGCGTTTCTGGTGCGTTCGGGCGTCCTGACCAGCGTGCACGCCTTCGCCGTCGATCCCGAGCGGGGCGTCATGCTGTTGGCCATCCTGGGTCTGACGGCGGGTCTGGCCTTCGCCCTGTTCGCCTGGCGCAGCCCGCAACTGAAGGGCGGCGGCCTGTTCGCCCCGGTCAGCCGCGAGGGCGCCCTGGTGCTGAACAATCTGTTCCTGACGGCGGCGGCGGCGACGGTGCTGTTGGGCACCCTGTATCCGCTGATCCTGGAAGCAGCGGCGGGGGCCACCATTTCGGTCGGGCCGCCCTATTTCGCCGCGACCTTCGTGCCGCTGATGGCCGCGGCCTTCCTGATCCTGCCCGCTGGACCCTTGCTGGCCTGGAAACGGGCCGACGCCCTGGGCGCCGCCCAGCGGCTGTGGGTCGCGGCGGCCGCGGCCGTCGTGGCGGGTCTCTTGGCCTTCGCCCTGTTCGAACCGAAGAAGGCGCTGTCGGCGGCGGGCGTGGGCCTGGGCGTCTGGCTGATCGTCGGCGCCCTGGTCGAAGTGTCTGAGCGCGTCCGTCTGTTCCGGGCGCCCGTCGGCGAAAGCCTGCGTCGCGCCAAGGGCCTGCCCCTGGCCGCCTGGGGCATGACCCTGGCCCATGCGGGCCTGGGCGTCTTCGTGCTCGGCGCAGTGGTCGAGACCGGCTTCAAGGCCGAGGCGGCGCGCACGATCGCCGTCGGCGAGAGCCTGAGCGCCGGGCCGTACAGCGCCAGGCTGGACGCCGTGCGCATCGCCGAAGGGCCGAACTATCTGGCCGAACAGGCGATCCTGACGGTCACGACCCGCGACGGCCGCGCCGCGCGTCAGGTCAAGGCCGAGCGACGCTTCTTCCCCGCCGGGGGGCAGACCACGACCGAGGTCGGTCTCGATTTCCGGGGGGTTGACGACGTCTATCTGACCCTGGGCGAACGGCGCGGCGAGAGCGCTCGTCCGGCCTGGGCGGTGCGGATGTATTTCAACCCTTGGGCGCGGCTGATCTTTCTCGGCCCCATGCTGATGGCGTTGGGCGGCCTGTTGTCCTTGCTGGATCGACGGTTGAGACTGGGCGCCGGAGCACGGAGGAGACCGGTATGAGGCGCGCCCTGACGATCATCGCCGCCCTGATCGTCCTGTCCGGCGGCGCGGCCGTCGCCGAACCCGCCGCCGCGCCCGACCAGCCCCTGGCCGACGCCGGTCAGGAAACCCGCGCCCAGGCCTTGTTCGAAGGCATCCGGTGCGTCGTCTGCCAGCACGAGGCCATCGCCGACAGCCCGGCCGGGGTCGCCGCCGATATGCGCCGCCTGGTGCGCGAAGAGATCGCGGCGGGCCGCTCGGACACCCAGATCCGGGCCGGTCTGGTCGAACGCTATGGCGACTACGTCCTGTTCAAGCCGCCGGTGCGCATCGGCACCTGGTTGTTGTGGTTCGGGCCGTTCCTGCTGGTGACGGCGGCGGGCCTGGTGCTGTTGCTGCGAGGTCGAAAGGGCGCGCCCGCCGAGGCCGCGCCCCTGTCCGCCGACGAGGAGCGACGGTTGGCCCAACGGCTGGCGGACGACGACGCTGCATCCTAATTACTTGACGTTGACGTAAACGTAGGCTTTCTGGCGACCACGTTTCGATTCCAGACCTTCACCCCTCAAGCAGCGAGGCGCCGCGCGCCGAGCGGTAGGGGCAAAAAGGAGAGACCCCATGACCGACGCCTACATCTATGACGCGGTGCGCACGCCGCGCGGCAAGGGCAAGTCCGATGGATCGCTGCACGAGATCACGGCGCTGAGTCTGGCGACCCAGGTGCTGGAGGCGCTGCGCGACCGCAACGGGCTGGACACCTCCAAGGTCGACGACGTGATCCTGGGCTGCGTCTCGCCGGTGGGCGAACAGGGCGCCGACATCGCCCGCACCGCCGTGCTGAACGCCGGTTGGTCGCAGGCGACGGCGGGGGTCCAGATCAACCGCTTCTGCGCCTCGGGCCTGGAGGCGGTGAACATGGCCGCCGCCAAGGTGAAGTCCGGCGAGGCCGATTTCGCGGTCGGCGGCGGCGTCGAGGCCATGAGCCGCGTGCCCATGGGTTCGGACGGCGGGGCCTGGCCGGTCGACCCGACCTCGGCCTTCAAGACCTATTTCGTGCCCCAGGGCGTCTCGGCCGACATGATCGCCACCAAGTGGGGGTTTTCCCGCGATGACGTCGACGCCTATTCGGTCGAAAGCCACAAACGCTCGGCCCGGTCGTGGGAAGAGGGCCGGTTCGCCAAGTCGGTGGTGCCGGTCAAGAACCAGCTCGGCCTGGTGCAGTTGGACCGCGACGAGACCATCCGCCCCAATACGGATATGCAGACCCTGGGCGGGCTGAACCCCTCGTTCCAGATGATGGGCGACATGGCCTTCGACGCCGTGATCCAGCAGCGCTACCCCGAGGTGGCGCGGGTCAATCACGTGCATACGCCGGGCAACTCCTCGGGCATCGTCGACGGCTCAGCCGGGGTGCTGATCGGCTCGCTGGAGGCCGGCAAGGCCCTGGGTTTGAAACCGCGCGCCAAGATCCGCGGCGCCGCCTCGATCGGTTCGGAGCCATCGATCATGCTGACCGGCCCGGAGTTCGTGGCCCATAAGCTGCTCGGCAAGCTGGGCATGGACAAGGCCGATATCGACCTGTGGGAGCTGAATGAGGCTTTCGCCGCCGTGGTGCTGCGCTTCATGCAGGCGCTGGACATCCCCCACGACAAGATCAACGTCTGCGGCGGCGCCATCGCCATGGGCCACCCGCTGGGCGCCACCGGGGCCATGATCACCGGCGTGGTGCTGGACGAGCTGGAGCGGTCGGACAAGGAGACCGCCCTCATCACCCTGTGCATCGGCGGCGGCATGGGCACCGCCACCGTCATCGAACGCGTCTGACTCGGGAGCTGACTGAGATGGAAAACTTCAAGATCGACGTCGACGCCGACGGCATCGCCCTGATCACCTTCGACGTTCCCGGACGGTCGATGAACACCCTGACCTCGGGCGTGATGAAGGAAATCCCCGAGTGGGTCGAACGCATCAAGACCGACGAGGCCATCAAGGGCGCAGTCCTGACCTCGGGCAAGGCTTCGGGCTTCTGCGCCGGGGCGGACCTGGGCGATATGGCCTCGGGTATGCTGGGCGGTGCGGACCTTCAGGCGGCCTATGACGCCGGTTGGCGGCTGAACGGCGCCCTGCGTGCGCTGGAGACCTGCGGCAAGCCCGTCGCGGCGGCCATCAACGGCCTGGCCCTGGGCGGCGGTCTGGAACTGACGCTGGCCTGCCACTATCGCGTCGTCGGCGACGACAACAAGATCCAGTTGGGCCTGCCCGAGATCAAGGTCGGGTTATTCCCCGGCGGCGGCGGCACCCAGCGCCTGACGCGACTGATCGGCGTCCAACCGGCCATGATGGCCATGAGCGAGGGCAAGTCTTTCCGGCCCAACGACGCCAAGGGTGCGGGCATCGTCCATGAGGTGGTCGCCAAGGGCGGCGAGGTCGAGGCGGCTAGGGCCTGGATCAAGGGCGGCGGCAAGGCCGTCCAGCCGTGGGATGTGAAGGGCTTCAAACTGCCGGGCGGCGGTCCCTATCATCCGGCGGGCATCCAGAATTTCCTGGTCGGCAACGCCATGGTCAGGAAGCAGAGCTACGGCAACTACCCGGCCGTGCTGAACCTGATGAAGGCCGTCTATGAGGGCGTTCAGGTTCCGATGGACGCGGCCCTGCGCATCGAGACCCGCTACTTCATCAAGACCCTGATGACGCCTGAGGCCCAGGGCATGATCCGGTCGCTGTTCCTGTCGAAACAGGAGCTGGACAAGGGCGCCGTGCGTCCGGCCGACGTGCCCAAGTCGGACCCCAAGAAGGTCACGGTGATCGGCGCCGGCATGATGGGCGCGGGCATCGCCTATGTTCAGGCCCTGGCCGGGATCGAGACCATCCTGATCGACCGCGACCAGGAGAGCGCCGACAAGGGCAAGGCCCATGTCGAGGAACTGCTGAAGAAGCGTCTGTCGCGCGGCCAGATCGACCAGGCCAAATACGACGCCCTGTTGGGTTCGGTCACCGCCACCACCGACTACGACCTGATCAAGGGGTCGGATCTGGTGATCGAGGCGGTGTTCGAAAACCGCGAGATCAAGGCCGACGTGACCCGTCGCGCCGAGGCCCAACTGGCGCCTGGCGCGGTGTTCGGATCGAACACCTCGACCCTGCCGATCACCGGCCTGGCCGAGGCCAGCGTGCGGCCCGAGGATTTCATCGGCATCCACTTCTTCTCGCCCGTCGACAAGATGATGCTGGTCGAGATCATCCTGGGCGAAAAGACCGGCCAGGCGGCGATCGCCAAGTCGCTGGACTATGTCATGAAGATCAAGAAGACGCCGATCGTCGTCAACGACGGCCGCGGCTTCTACACCTCGCGCTGCTTCGGCACCTATGTGGCCGAGGGCATGGCCATGCTGGAGGAAGGCTACGCCCCCGCCCTGATCGACAATATCGGCCGCATGACCGGTATGCCGCGCGGCCCGCTGGAGATGCACGACGACGTCGCGTTGGACCTCAGCGTCAAGATCGCCAAACAGACGGCCCAGGACCTGGGCGACGCCTACCAGCCGCTGCCGGGGTCCGAGATCGTTCGCAAGATGGTCGAGGAGCTGGGCCGTTATGGCCGCAAGAACGGCAAGGGCTTCTACGACTATGACGTCAAGCCCAAGGTCATCTGGCCCGGGCTGGCCGAACTGGCCCCGGTGACGATCGACGATTCGACGCCCGAAATGGTCGCCGACCAGAAGCGCCGCCTGCTGTTCCGCCAGGCGGTCGAGGTGGCGCGTTGCTGGGAAGAGGGCGTCATCGACGACCCGCGCGAGGCCGATGTCGGCGCCATCCTGGCCTGGGGTTTCGCGCCCTGGACCGGCGGCCCGATCACCTACATCGACCAATACGGGCTGAAGGCCTTCGTCGAGCAGGCCGACCTCTATGCCGACCAGTACGGTGACCGCTTCGCGCCGCCGCGACTGCTGCGCGACATGGCCGCCAAGGGCGAGACCTTCTACGGCCGGTTCGGCAAGGCGAAGCAGGCGGCCTGAACTTGCCGCCCCTTCCCAGAAGGGGCGCGGGTTTTTTGAACGTGGATTGAACCGTCCGGCGTGGGTTTCACACCTGTCTCCTGCCGATCTGGCCAAGGAGATAGACATGACCACCCCGAAATCCTCCGCCCTGTCCGCCGAGGAACAGGCCGTCCTGCGCCGCCTGGAGCGTCAGCCTGGGTTCTTCGAGCTGGCGGGGGGCCTGTTCACGGACGGCGGCGCCTGGTCGACCCTGCTCATGATGACGGCGGAAATCGGCCTGTTCATCGGCGGCGCCTGGTGCGCGTGGCGGTTCGGACAGTCGGTCGAGACGCTGGAGGCCCTGCGCTGGGGCCTTCCCGCGCTGGGCATGATATTGATGTCGTTCACCATCAAATTCGCCTTCTGGCCGGTGATGCACATCAATCGTCTGAAGCGCCAGGTCGCCCAGTTGGAGCTGCGCCTGACCCGCGATTTCCGCTGACGGTATGCGGGGGCAAGCGCGCGCCTTCGACCGCGAGGGGGATGCACAGCTCGTGCGTCAAGCCCAGGGCGGGTCCGCCGTGGCCTTTCAGGCCCTGGCCGGGCGCTGGAACCGCAGGCTCATCGCCCATGCCTGGCGCTTGCTCGGCGACCAGGAGGCGGCCTGCGATGCGGCGCAGGCCGCCTGGGTCGAGATCGCGCGCGGCCTGACCCGGCTGCGCGATCCCGTCGCCTTTCCGGCCTGGGCGTTTCGCATCACCACGCGTCAGGCCGCCACGCTGATCCGACAGCGACAGGCCGATCGTCGGCTGGCTCGGGTTCTGGAGCAGGCGGCCGCGTCAGAGCCTTCCGCCATCTCGCCGACCTCGTCGGAGTTTGTCGCCAGCACGGCGCTGCACGCCGCGATCCGGCGCCTGCCGCCGACCCAGAGAGCCGCCCTGGCCCTGCACCATTTCGAAGCCCTGACCGTGGCCGAGGTGGCCGTGGCGCTCGATACGCCGGTCGGCACGATCAAGACCCGCCTCATGTATGCGCGGCTCAAGCTGAAAGCCGCTTTGGAAGGAGAGACCCATGACTGATCTCGACGCCCGTATCGATGCGGCCCTGCATGAGGAGGAGCGCCGCCTGCTCGAACAGATCGGCGATGAGCCGCCCTTTCTGGATCAGGCGCTGGGGCTGTTCCGACGTCGCAATGCGTGGGTCAATTGGCTGATGATGATCAGCCAGACCCTTCTGTTCGTCGCGGGGACCTATGCGGCCTGGCGGTTCTTCCAGGCCGCCGAAATCCTGGACGCCGTTCGCTGGGGCCTGCCGTCGGCGGTTCTTCTGCTCATGGCGCTGATCATCAAGCTTTCGATGTGGCCCGAGATGCAGATCCGCCAACTCAGACTGGACATCGCCCGTCTGCGCGGATTGTCTGACGACCGGACCTAGCTGGAGACGCCATGCCGAGCCGTCTGATCAAGACCGCCGCCCTGTCACAACAGGTGATCGAGGCGGGCGAAGGGCCGCTGGTCATCCTGATCCATGGCTTCCCGGAACTGTCCATCAGTTGGCGCGCCCAGGTCCAGGCTCTGGCGAACGCGGGCTATCGCGCCGTGGCGCCGGATATGCGCGGCTATGGCGGAACGACCGGGCCGGGGCGGCGGACGCAGGACCACGCCCTGCCGCAACTGGTCGACGACATGGTCGCCCTGGTCGCGGCCCTGGGCGAGCGCCAGGCGGTGGTCGTCGGTCATGACTGGGGCGCGCCGGTGGCCTGGCATTGCGCCTTGATGCGGCCCGATGTCTTTCGCGCCGTCGTCGGTCTCAGCGTGCCGTTTCAGCCGCGCGTCGAGACCGGCCCGCCCATCGCCGCCATCAAGGCGATCTCTGAAAGCGCGGGCCTGGGCGACCTCTATATCGTCCGTTTCCAGGACATGACCGACCAGATCGAATTCGACGGCGATCCGGCCACGGCCCTGCGCAAATGCTTCTGGGCCTATGACGGCGCGACGCCCGCCGAGGCCCGGTCGACGGGTTTCATCCCCAGGGGCCGAACCCTGCTGGAGAGCGTCTCGGACGCCGCGACCCTGCCGCCGTGGATGAGCGCGGAGCTGTTCGCCGAATATGTTGCGGCCTTTTCGGCGCGGGGCTTCAAACAGCCGATGGACTGGTACCGCTGTATGGACCTGAACTGGGAACGGACGGCCGATCTTCAGGGGCGAAAGATCACCGTCCCGGCCGCCTTCGCCGTCGGCGAACACGACCCGGTGCGCCATTACACCGGACGCCATGAGAAGACCCTGGGCGACTGGGCGCCCAATCTGCGCGTCAGCCAGGTCATTCCCGGCGCCGGCCACTGGCTTCAGCAGGAACGGCCCGATGCGGTGAACCGCCTGCTGCTGGACTTCCTTGCGGGCCTGGACGCCTAGACCGGATCAGTCGGCGCCGGTTCCGGCGTCGAGGGCGTGTCGGGCAGGGGGATGAATTCGTGGTCGTCGCCGTCGGGCAGCTTCATCCGGCCCGCCTTCCAGTCGGCCTTGGCCGCGTCGATCCGGTCCTGAGACGAGGCGACGAAATTCCACCAGATCAGGCGCGGTCCCACCGGTTCGCCCCCCAGCACCATGACGGTGGACCGTTCCTGGGCCTTGATCGTCGGCTCGGCGTTCGGCTCCAGCACGATCATCTGGCCGGCGTGGAAGACCCGGTCGCCGACTTCAATGGACCCCGAGGCCACGTACAGCGCCCGCTCTGAATAGCCGCCCGCGCCCTTGCCCGGCGGCGGCGCGGTGCGCACGCCCGGCTGCAACTCCCAATGGACATAGAACAGCGGCGAGGAGGTCTTCACCCGCGCTGTCGCGCCATAGGCCTCGCCCGCCACCAACCGCGCGAACAGGCCCTGATTGTCATAGGCGGGCAGATCCGGCCCGGCGTAGTGCATGAAGTTCGGGTCGCGATCCTCGCTCTCGACGGGCAGGGCGATCCAGGCCTGCATACCGTGCATGGGACCGCCCTGGGCCGCCTTCAACGGGTCGGTGCGTTCGGAATGGACGACCCCCTTGCCGGCGGTCATCCAGTTGACCTCGCCCGGGCGGATGGCCTGGGTCACGCCGGTGTTGTCCCGGTGCATGATCTCGCCCTCGAACAGATAGGTCAGGGTCGACAGGCCGATGTGCGGATGCGGCCGCACATTGATCGCCTCGGACCCCGGCGCGAAATCGGCCGGACCCATCTGGTCCAGGAAGATGAAGGGACCGACCATGCGTCGCGAATGGAAGGGCAGGACGCGCCCGACCTCGAACCCGCCCAGATCCTTGCGCCGCGCGTTGATCACCATCTCGATCATTGAGGAGTCTCCCTGTCGGCGAATCCTAGCCTTGCGACTCGGCGGCCGCCAAGCGGCTTGATGTTATTTTGGTAACAAGGTAACATTATCCATGCACATTGAACGTGTCCAAACGGGCGTCAGGGTCGAAAAGCGTCTGCTCAAGGTGCTCAAGGCCCTGGCGGAACATCAGGACCGAAGCCTCGGCGACCTGCTCGAGGGGATCGTCTTGCACGCGTTCGAGGGTCGTGCGCCCTTTTCCCCGGCCACTCTGGACGTCATCCAACAGCTAAGGGCGGTCTATGGTCTGGACCTGACCGCCGCGAACAGCCACGCCCTGACCGAGCGCGGCCATGCCGACTGAGCAGGCGCTGCTGCAACGGTTCCAGCGCGGGGACATCGACGCCGCGACGTTCGGGCATCGCGACCATGTGCGGACGGCCTGGGCCATGCTGGGACCGCAGAACATGACCTTCCACCAGGCCTATGCGGCGTATCGGAGCGGGCTGGTGCGCCTGACGCGAGCGGCCGGCGTTCCCGAGAAATTCAGCGAAACCCAGACGCTCGGCTGGCTGGCCCTGGTGCATGAAGCCGTGGCCCGGACGGGCGAGGCGTCGGATTTTGTCGCCTTCGAAGCGGCGGCCGGACTTCACCGCCATTCGCTTGCGGATCGCTATCCGGCTGCGCGGTTGAACGGCGCGGCCGCCAGGACCGGCCTGATCCTGCCCTAGCCGACGTGCGGCGTGACGATGCCGAGCGGCAGGGCGGTCACATTCTTCACGCCGCGCGTGACGATGTGGCTCTCGCAGTCCGAGACGATGCCCAGGGCCAGCAGTTTCTCGCGCAGGAATTTGTCGAAGGCGTGCATATCGCGCGTGATGATGCGCAGCACATAGTCCTCGCGTCCGGTGATGGTGGCGCACTGCACCACCTCGGCCCAGTCGGCGACGGCGGCTTCGAACGCGGCCAGGTTTTCCGTGGACGGAAGGTTCAGCTTGACGATGGCGTAGACCTCGAAATCCAGGCCCAGCTTGGCGGCGTCCAGCAGGGTGACGCGCCGGGTGATCAGGCCCGAATCCTCCAGCCGCTTGATCCGGCGCCAGCAGGGCGAGGCCGACAGACCCACGCGATCAGCCACCTCGGCCACCGACAGTCCGGCGTCCTGTTGCAGGATGTCCAGAATCCGGGCGTCGATGGGATCGAGTTCGTCCGCCAAGGCGTTTCTCCGATTCAGAATGCCACGCAATAAAATACCTCTGAACTGGGTTATGCAAGACGGAATTGCGCGAGCTTTCCCCCGCGCAGTCGTGCTATCAGGCGCCGATAGGGAAAAACGCTGCGGTCCAGAAACGGCAGGACATATGAAGAAGAACACCCAACCGCTTTCGCTGCGGGTGCCCGAACCCACGGGTCGTCCGGGCGACGCGCCGGACTTCAGCCATATCCGCATGGACGGTCCCGGCGTCATGGCGCGGCCTGAGGTCTCGACCACGGCGCACGCCATGCTGGACCACGCCTTCGGTCTGATCCGGGTGTTGGACGACGAGGGCAAGGCCGTCGGCCCGTGGAATCCGCGCCTGGACCCCGTGACCCTGCGCCGCGGCCTGAAGGCCATGATCCTGACCCGCGCCTTCGACGAGCGGATGCACCGCGCCCACCGCCAGGGCAAGACCAGCTTCTATATGAAATGCACCGGCGAAGAGGCCATCGCCGTGGCGCAAGGGATGCTGCTGCCGCGCGAGGACATGGGCTTTCCGACCTATCGCCAGCAGGGCCTGCTGATCGCCCGGGGCTATCCCCTGGTCGACATGATGAACCAGATCTATTCCAACGCCGCCGACCCGATCAAAGGGCGGCAGTTGCCGATCATGTATTCGTCCAAGGACTTCGGCTTCTTCACCATCAGCGGCAATCTGGGCACCCAGTATCCCCAGGCCGTCGGCTGGGCCATGGCCAGCGCCTACAAGGGCGATGACAAGATCGCCATCACCTGGATCGGCGACGGTTCGACAGCCGAGAGCGACTTCCATTCGGCCCTGACCTTCGCGGCCGTCTATCGTGCGCCGGTGATCCTGAACATCGTCAACAACCAGTGGGCCATCAGCTCCTTCATGGGCATCGCCGGGGGCATGGAGACGACCTTCGCCTCCAAGGCCGTGGGCTACGGCCTGCCGGCCCTGCGGGTCGACGGCAACGACTTCCTGGCCGTCTGGGCCGCCACCGCCTGGGCCGAGGAGCGCGCCCGTTCGAACCAGGGCGCGACGGTCATCGAAATGGTCACCTATCGCGGCGCGCCGCACTCCACCTCCGACGATCCCAGCCGCTATCGGCCCGGCGACGAGCATGAGAAATGGCCGCTGGGCGATCCGATCGAACGGTTGAAACAGCACCTGATCGCCCTGGGCGAATGGTCCGAGGCCCAGCAGACCGAGGCCGAGGCGGACGCCGTCGAACAGGTCCGCGCCGCCGGCAAGGAATCCGAGGCCGTCGGCACGCTCGGCCAGTCACGCCCCAGCGTGAAGACGATGTTTGAAGACGTCTATTCGACCGAGGACTGGCGCCTGGTCGAACAGCGCCGCGAGGTGGGAGTCTGAGCATGACCACCCAACCGATGAACATGATCCAGGCCCTGAACTCGGCCATCGACGTCAAGATGACCGAGGACCCCAACGTGCTCAGCTTCGGCGAGGACGCGGGCTATTTCGGCGGCGTCTTCCGCGTCACCGACCATTTGCAGAAGAAGCACGGCCTGACCCGCAGTTTCGACGCCCCGATCTCGGAAACCGGCATCGTCGCCGCCGCCCTGGGCATGGCGACCTATGGCCTGCGTCCGGTCGTGGAGATTCAGTTCGCCGACTACATCTATCCGGCCTATGACCAACTGGTCTCGGAAGCCGCCAAGATCCGCTATCGCTCGGCCGGAATGTTCACCACCCCGATCACGGTGCGCAGCCCCTATGGGGGCGGCATCTTCGGCGGCCAGACGCACAGCCAGTCGCCCGAAAGCCTGTTCACCCACATCGCGGGCCTGAAGGTCGTCATCCCCTCCAATCCCTATGACGCCAAGGGCCTGCTGACCGCCGCCATCGAGGACGATGATCCGGTGGTCTTCTTCGAACCGAAGCGCCTGTACAACGGCCCGTTCGACGGCTGGCACGAAAAGCCGGTCTCGCCATGGAAGACCCAGGACCTGGCCCAGGTGCCCACCGGCAAATACGTCGAGCCGCTGGGCAAGGCGCGGATCATGAGGGAGGGCGCGGACGTCACCATTCTGGCCTACGGCACCATGGTCTGGGTCTCGCTGGCCGCCGCCGAACACGCGGGCGTAGACGCCGAGGTGATCGACCTGCGCTCGCTCGTGCCGCTGGACATCGAGACCATCGAGACCTCGGTGAAGAAGACCGGCCGCTGTGTCATCGTGCATGAGGCGCCGAAAACCTCGGGCTTCGGCGCCGAACTGTCGGCCCTGGTTCAGGAACGCTGCTTCTATCATCTGGAGGCGCCGATCGCGCGGGTGACCGGCTGGGACACGCCCTATCCGCACGCCTTCGAATGGGAGTATTTCCCCGGTCCCGAACGGGTGGCCGACGCCCTGAAGGCCGTCATGTCGGGAGGCCGCTGATATGGGTCGTTTCGTCTTCAAACTGCCCGACGTGGGCGAGGGCACGGCCGAGGCCGAACTGGTCGGCTGGCACGTCAAGGTCGGGGACATGGTCGGCGAGGATCAGATCGTCGCCGACGTCATGACCGACAAGGCCACCGTCGAGATCACCTCGCCGGTCGGCGGCAGGGTCACCGCCTTGCACGGCGAACCCGGCCAGATGCTGGCCGTGCGCGGACCCCTGGTCGAGTTCGAGGTCGAGGGGGCGGGCAATGCGTCCGCCGACGAACCGGCTCCGGCCCCAACTCCCGCAGCGAAAGCGGAGACGGCCCCGGCCCCCGCCGCCAAGCCGGAACCCGCCGCCGCGCCCGCCGCTGCGGCTTCGGGCGCCAACTATGTCTTCAAGCTTCCCGATGTCGGCGAAGGCACGGCCGAGGCCGAACTGGTCGGCTGGCACGTCAAGGCGGGAGACACGGTCGCCGAGGACCAGATTCTGGCCGACGTCATGACCGACAAGGCGACGGTGGAGATCACCTCGCCCGTCTCAGGCGTCGTTGTCGCCACTCACGGCGAGGCGGGCCAGCAGGTTCCCGTCGGCGGACCCCTGGTCAGCTTCAAGGTCGAGGGCAAGGGCAATGTGAGCGAGGCCGCTCCGGTTCCGGCCGCCGCGCCCAGCGCACCGGCGCCCAAGGCGGAAACCGCTCCGGCGCCTGCCGCCAAGGCCGCTCCGGCCAAGGCCGCCGCCAAGCCGGTCGCCGAAGCCTTCACCACCCGCGCCGCCGGACAGCGCCCACTGGCCTCGCCCGCCGTGCGCAACCGCGCCCGCGATCTGGGGATCGAGCTGCAGTTCGTGCCCGGCTCCGGCCCGGCCGGGCGCATCGAACACGGTGATCTGGACGCCTATGTCGCTTCGGGCGGTCGTGGTTCGTCCGTGGACGGATCGTCGGGTTCGACATACGCCAAGGCGGAAGGAACGACCGAGGTCCGCATCATCGGCCTGCGTCGCAAGATCGCCGAGAAGATGGCCGAGAGCGTGCGCCGCATCCCGCACATCACCTATGTCGAGGAGATCGACGTCACGGCGCTGGAAGAGTTGCGCGCCCACCTGAACGCCGAGGCGAAGAAGACCGGCAAGCCCAAGCTGAACGTCCTGCCCTTCATCGCCCGCGCCATCGTCGTGGCCTTGCGCGACCAGCCCCAGATCAACGCCACGTATGACGACGAGGCGGGGGTCCTGACCCAGTACGCGCCGGTCCATCTGGGCATCGCCGCCCAGACGCCGAACGGCCTGATGGTGCCGGTGGTCCGCCACGCCGAGGCCCGCGATCCGTGGGACACGGCCGAGGAGATCGCCCGCGTCTCGGGCGCCGCCAAGGCGGGCACGGCCAAGCGCGAGGAGCTGTCCGGCTCGACCATCACCATCACCTCGCTGGGGACCCTGGGCGGCGTCGTCCACACCCCGATCATCAACCACCCCGAGGTCGCCATCGTCGGTCCCAACAAGATCCAGGAGCGGGTGGTGGTGAAGGACGGCCAGATGGTGGTCCGCAAGATGATGAACCTCAGCTCCAGCTTCGATCACCGCATCGTGGACGGCCATGACGCGGCGGTCTTCGTGCAGCGGATCAAGGGCCTGCTGGAACACCCGGCGACGCTGTGGATGGGATGAGCGGAAATCAGATGGCTGACGTTCTGAACACCAAAGTCCTCATCATCGGCGCCGGGACCGGCGGCTATGTCGCGGGCATCCGCTGCGGCCAGCTCGGCTTGGAGACGATCCTGGTCGACGCCTCCGACGGGTTGGGCGGGACCTGCCTGAACGTCGGCTGCATCCCGTCCAAGGCGGTGATCCACGCGGCCAACAAGTTCGAGACCGTGGCCAAGGCCGCGAACGGCGGGACGCTGGGCATCACGGCGTCGAAGCCCTCCGTCGATCTGAAACAGACGGTCGAGTGGAAGAACGGGATCGTCAGGAAGCTGAACGCCGGGGTCGCGGGCCTGCTGAAGAAGGCCAAGGTCAAGGTCATCAAGGGCTGGGCCACCTTCTCGGACGCCAAGACCTGCACGGTGAAGACAGATGACGGCGAGATCACCATCAGCGCCGAACACGTCATCCTGGCCACCGGATCGGAACCGGTCGAACTGCCCTTCCTGCCGTTCGGCGGCGACGTCATTTCCTCGACCGAGGCCCTGTCGCTGGACAAGGTGCCGAGCAAGCTGGTCGTCGTCGGCGGCGGCTATATCGGATTGGAACTCGGCATCGCCTTCCGCAAGCTGGGCGCCGAGGTGACGGTGGTCGAAATGGCCGAGCGCATCCTGCCGCTCTATGACAAGGCCCTGACCGATCCCGTGACGAAGTGGCTGGAAAAGCACGGCGTCAAACTGCTGCTGGGCGCCAAGGCCGGCGGCTTCGAAAAGGGCAGGCTGAACGTCACGACCAGGGACGGCGAGGCGGTCAAGCTGGACGCCGACAAGGTGCTGGTCACCGTCGGCCGCCGTCCGCGCACCCAGGGCTGGGGTCTGGAGACCATGGGCGTGGCCATGGCCGGTCCGTTCGTGAAGATCGACGACCGCTGCGCCACCTCGATGAAGAACGTCTGGGCCATCGGCGACCTGACCGGCGAACCCATGCTGGCCCACAAGGGCAGCGCCCAGGGCGAGGTGGTGGCCGAAATCCTGGCCGGACATGACCGCCGCTTCGATCCCGTGACCATCGCCGCCGTCTGTTTCACCGAGCCGGAGATCGTTTCGGCGGGCCTGGGTCCGAACGATGTCGAGGGCCGTGACGACGTGATCCAGGCGGTCTTCCCCCTGATGGCCATCGGCCGCGCCCTGGCTATTGAGGCGGGCGACGACGGCGGCTTCGTGCGCGTGATCGCCTCCAAGACCGATCACCGTCTGCTGGGCGTCCAGGCCGTCGGCCAGCACGTCTCGGAACTGTCCAACAGCTTCGCCCAGATGCTGGAGATGGGCGCGGTGCTGGAAGACGTCGCGGGGGTCATCCACGTTCACCCGACGCTGGGCGAAGCCTTCCACGAGGCCAGTCTGCGGGCGTTGGGCCACGCGATTCATATCTAGAACGGCTGCATAAGTCCCGCTCATCCCCGCGAAGGCGGGGACCTAGGTTTGGGCTATGGCTCCAGCCTGTAAGTCAGGTCATGCCAACCTGGGTTCATCTCCTCGATGAGCCGCAGCTTCCAGAGCCGGTTCCATTTCTTGATCCGCCGTTCCCGTCGGAACGCGGCCTCACGCGTCTCATGCGCCTCGAACCAGACCAGCATTCCCACATCGTATTTCGCTGTGAAGCTACGCAGCCGAATCTTCTCGCGGTGCTGCACGGCCCGCGCGATGAGGTCGTCGGTCGAGCCGGTATAGAGCGTACCGTTGCGGCGGCTGGCGACGATATAGGTGAAGAAGGCCAAGGGCGGAGACCTCGGTCGAAACCTGGGTCCCCGCCTTCGCGGGGATGAGCGGAGTAAAAGGCTCATCCCGCGTGCAAGTCAAACGTGTGTGGAGGTCACCGCAAATCCGGCGGGGTGGCTTCGGCGGTCAGGGCGGCGATCGCTTCTTCGACCGACACCACCTCCTGCGCCTGGCTGCCCAGGCGGCGCAGGGCCACCTTGCCTTCTGCGGCCTCGTTGCGGCCCACCACGGCGATGACCGGAACCTTGCCGACCGAGTGTTCGCGCACCTTATAGCCGACCTTCTCGTTCCTCAGATCGGTCTCGACGCGCAGACCGGCGGCGCGGAATTTCGCCGCCACCTCTTCCGCATAGGGATCGGCGTCCGAGGTGATGGTCGCCACCACCGCCTGGGTCGGCGCCAGCCACAGGGGGAAGGCCCCGGCGTAGTTCTCGATCATGATGCCGATGAAGCGTTCGAACGAGCCGAGAATGGCCCGGTGCAGCATGACCGGCCGGTGCTTGGCCCCGTCTTCGCCAATATATTCCGCACCCAGCCGATCGGGCAGGACATAGTCGAGCTGGATGGTGCCGCAGGTCCATTCGCGGCCGATGGCGTCCTTGACCACGAAGTCCAGCTTGGGCGCATAGAAGGCGCCGTCGCCCTCGGCGATGACCGGCTCGACCCCGGCGGCGCGGGCCGCCTCGGCCATCTGGGCCTCGGCCTTGTCCCAGAATTCATCGGAACCGGCGCGCACCTCGGGTCGGGTCGCCAGATTGATGTAGGCCGTCTCCATGCCCAGGTCGGCGTGGACGCTGCGCGCCAGTTCGATGAACCGCGTCGTCTCCTCGACGATCTGATCCTCGCGACAGAAGATGTGGGCGTCGTCCTGGGTGAAGCCGCGCACCCGCATCAGGCCGTGCAAGGCGCCCGACGGCTCATAGCGGTGGCAGGCCCCGAACTCGGCCATGCGCAGCGGCAGTTCGCGATACGACCGTTGCCCCTGGTCGAAGATCTGCACATGGCCGGGGCAGTTCATCGGCTTGAGGCTGAGCGTCTCGCCCTCGACCGTCTCGCAGACGAACATATTGGGCCGGTATTTCTCCCAGTGGCCCGACGCCTCCCAGAATTTGCGGTCCAGCACCTGGGGCGTCTTGACCTCGACGTATCCGGCCTTGGTCAGGCGGCGGCGCATATAGGCCTCGATCACCTGCCACAGCACCCATCCCTTAGGGTGCCAGAAGACCATGCCGCGACCCTCTTCCTGCATATGGAAGAGTTCCATCTGGCGGCCCAGCTTGCGGTGGTCGCGCTTCTCGGCCTCTTCCAGCCGGGTCAGATAGGCGTCGAGATCGGCCGGGTTGGCCCAGGCGGTGGCGTAGATGCGCTGAAGCTGTTCGCGCTTGGAATCGCCGCGCCAATAGGCCCCGGCCACCTTAGTCAGCTTGAACGCCTTGCCGACGAATTTGGTCGTCGGAAAATGCGGCCCGCGGCATAGGTCGGCCCAGTCCCCCGTGCGATAGACGGTGATGGTCTCGCTTTCGGGCAGGTCGCGGATCAGCTCGGCCTTGAAGGTCTCGCCCTTGGTCTCGAACATCGCGATGGCCTCGTCGCGGTTCCAGACCTCGCGGACCAGTTTTTCGTCGCGATCGACGATCTCGGCCATCCGCTTCTCGATGGCGGCGAAGTCGTCGGTCGAGAACGGCTCCTCGCGGAAGAAGTCGTAATAGAAGCCGTCCTCGACGGCCGGGCCGATCGTCACCTGGGTGCCGGGGAACAGCTCCTGCACCGCCTGGGCCAACACGTGGGCGGCGTCGTGGCGGATGGTCTCCAGCGCCTCGGGGTCGTCGCGGGTCAGCAGGCGGAAGTCGCCGCCCGTCTCCAGCGGCCGGTCCAGATCGCGTTGGGCGCCGTTCAGCTCGACCAGCGCGACGCGCTTGGCCAGGCTGGGCGAGATGGAGGCCGCCACGTCGCGGCCCGTGGCCGTGGGCGGGAACTGGCGCACGGCGCCGTCGGGGAATTTCAGGTCGATCATAGGTCAGATTTCTTCGCGGGCGGCGGCACCGGGTCGTATCCCGAACCGCCCCAAGGGTGGCACTTACACAGGCGTCGTACGGTGAGCCATCCCCCCTTGACCGGCCCGTGTTGGATCAGGGCGTCGCGGCCATAGTCCGAACAGGTCGGCAGGAACCGGCACGACTGGCCGAAAAAGGGGCTGAGCGTCAGCTTATAGCCGCGATGGGCCAATCGCACGCCGCGTTCATAGAGGTTTCCGCCGGTGGCCATCTCGTGCGCTTATCCCCTGCCTGGACGGCGTGGACAATGGCGATCAGGCCGTGCCGACGCGACGAGTTCGCGCGGTCAGGGGCGGGGTCTCTCCGGGGATCTCGTCCGCGGGGGACCATCCCAGGACGCAACTGTCCAGGCGCGTCATCAGGGCGTCCTCGTGCGCCTTCACCAGGGCCTCGATCGCGACCAGGGTCGAGGCGTGGCGCGCGGGATAGTCCGCGACCAGTTTCAGGGCGCGCAGACCCTCGAACCGACCCTCGGGTCCGTCCCCGCCGTGTTTGAGCATCAGCAGCATATCGTCGCGCGCCTCTCGCACCTCGTCCAGAGTCGCGCCGAGAGCGACCTCGCCGACGATGGCCGCCGCCGCCTGGCCCAGGGCGCAGGCCCGCACGTCCTGTGCATAGTCGCTGATGCGGTTGTTCCCGTCGATGCGGACATCGATGACGGCCTTCGACCCGCACAGTTTGGCGACCTGTTCACCCGTGCCGTGCGGCAGGTTGAGACGGCCCGCGCGCGGCATATTGGCCGCCAGCGACAGAATGCGCGCGCTGTAGAGGGCGTCGATCATGACGCCAACATAGGCGATCCCGGCCGCCGACGGGAGGGGGCGCTTTGTGTCCTATTGCAGCGAACTCCAGGTGCGGGCGGTCTCGGTCGAGACGGCGTCGCTCGTCTGGCCGCGACGGCGCAGCCATTCCAGATTGCGGTCGGCGGCCTCGGGCGGCAGGTCGCGGCGCAGGATCTGCTCGGCCTCGGCCATCTTGCCTTGCAGGCCCAGAACCATGGCCAGGTTCAGCCGCGTCTTCAGCGTGGCGTCCGGCCGCGACACGGCCCGACGCAACAGGGTCTCGGCCGAAGCCGCGTCGCCCGACCCGGCCAGGGCGACGGCGGCGTTGGCCAGGATGTCGGGATTGTCGGGCGACAGACGCAGGCCCTCGTTCCAGGCGGCGCGCGCGTCGTCGATGCGGCGCACCTGCTGATAGGCCACGCCCAGCAGCGACAGCGGCCGCCAGTCGTTCGGCGCCAGGTCGCGCGCCTTCTCCAGGCTGGCGATGCCGTAGAAGGCCTGACCGCGCGCGATATGGGCGCGTCCGACCTCCATCAGGGCCTCGATATTGTCGGGTTGCAGCACCAGCACCTGACCAGCGGCCTGAACGGCCTGATCATTGTTGCCCAGTTCGCGCAGGGCGCGCGACAGCTTGACCCCGGCCTCGGCGTCGGCGGGGTTGATCTCCTGCTGGGCGGCCCAGAAGACCGAGCGCGACAAAGGGTCCAGTCGGTCGTAGGCGGCGCGTTGTTCGGCGGTGGCGGGGACGCGCGGGACGGCCGGTTGGGCGGCCGCAGGCGGTTGTGCGGGCGCCGACGCCTGCTGCGCTGTGGCCGGTGCGGCGATCAGCGTCAGCGCGGCGACGGTTGCGAGATGAAGGGCGGTGCGCGACATGGAGGGCGATCCTGACGATCCGTTCGGCGTTAAGAATCGCGCGGCGGCGTCAATCACTGGTTAACGACCTGAGCGGTCGGAAAGGCTGTCCATGAGCGCCCTGCACCCCGTCCTGATCTCCGCCGACGCGCCCGAGGCGGCCGGGGCGGTCCCGGTCCGCTTCATCGGGTCCGACGCCGCCGTCGCCGAAACGGCCGGGGACTGGGCCGCGTTGAACGGCTTCGTCGGCAAGCCGGGGCAATTGGTGCTGGTTCCCGGCGCTGACGGGGCGCTGGACCATGTGTTGGTCGGTGTGGGCCAGAGCTTCGACCCGATGTCGGCGCGCGGCCTGGCCGGCAAGTTGCCGACCGGGGTCTATCGTCTGGAGGCCGAGCCTGAGGGTGCGAGCAAGGCCGCCCTGGCCTTCGCCCTGGGGACCTATGTCTTCGACCGCTACAAGGATCGATCCGACCGCCAGCGGCCGCGCCTGGTCGCGCCCGAGGGGCTGGATATGGACGAGACCCTGCGCGTCGCCGCCGCCTGCGAACTGGCGCGTGAGATGATCGACACCCCGGCCGCCGACATGGGACCGCTGCAGATCGAGACCATCGCCCGCGAGATCGCCGAGGCGCACGGGGCGGGCTTCGCCGTGACTACGGGCGACGCCCTGCTGGAGGCGAACTATCCCGTCGTTCACGCCGTCGGCCGCGCCGCCGCACCGCACCGGGCGCCGCGTCTGATCGAGATCGGCTGGAACCTGGACAAGACCGACCTTCCCCTGGTCGCCCTGGTCGGCAAGGGGGTGGTGTTCGACACCGGCGGCCTGGACCTGAAGGCCGCCGTCGGCATGAGGCTGATGAAGAAGGACATGGGCGGCGCCGCCCACGTGCTGGCCCTGGGGCGTCTGATCATGCAGGCCGACCTGCCGGTTCGCCTGGTGGTGCTGGTCGCCGCCGTCGAGAACGCCGTGTCGGGCGATGCCTTCCGCCCCGGCGACATCCTGACCAGCCGGAAGGGCCTGACCATCGAGATCGGCAACACCGACGCCGAGGGACGGCTGATCCTGGCCGACGCCCTGACGCGCGCCGCCGAGCATTCGCCGGACCTGACGCTGGACTACGCCACCCTGACCGGCGCGGCCCGCATCGCCCTGGGACCGGAACTGCCGCCTCTGTACACCGACGACGAAGACCTGGCCCAAGGTCTGCTGAACGCGGGTGCGGCCCAGGGCGACCCTCTGTGGCGGATGCCGCTGTGGCCCGGCTACAGGGCCGCGTTGGACAGCGAGATCGCCGATATCAAGAACGATTCGGCCGCCTGGGCGCAGGCGGGGTCGGTCACCGCCGCCCTGTTCCTGCAAAGGTTCGCGCCCGAGACCGGGGCCTGGGCGCACATGGACGTGTTCGGCTGGAACCCCCGCAACCGCCCCGGCTGGCCCGAGGGCGCCGAGGTCTATGGCGTGCGCGCCGCCTACGCCATGTTGAAGGTCAAGTACGGGCGGGGGTGATGGACCGTCCTGCCGACCCGGTCATCCTCGGGTCAAGCTCGAGGATGATCGGGATGCCGCCTTCCCACGTTAACGGGACTTTCGGGCCTTTGTGACAGGGTGTCGTCTCAACCGGACGAGCCTTTCGTTTGACCGACATCTCCGCCCTGCTCCCGCGCCGCGCCCTGGCGCGCCCCGACCTGGCCGAACAGGCCGTCGAGGGCTTGTTGCGCGCCGAGACCTATCGCCCGACCACGGCGTTTCAGATCGTCGTCGCCACGGCCGAGGTGCGCGACGGGCCGGATGGCGAGCGCATCAGCCAAACCGTCTTCGGCGAGGTCTTCGACGTGCTGGAAAGCCGGGGACCGCGCGCCTGGGGCCGCGCCCGCCGCGACGGCGCCATTGGCTGGATCGACCGCTCGGCCCTGGGTCCCGTCGCCGCGCCCGACGCCCGCATCGCCCTGCCACGCACCCCCGCGCGCCGAGCCGCCTCGGCCGAGGCCGAGGTCGTGCTGACGCTGCCGTGGAACGCCCTGGTCCAGACCCGCGCCCGGCGCGAGGGGTTCGTCGAGGTCGTCGGCGCCGGATGGGTCGATCAGGACGCCGTCGTCGCCTTCGGCGCCTTCGAGACCGACATGGCGACGGCCGCCGAACGCCTGTTGGGCGCGCCGCACGTCCTGGGCGGACGCGACGACCGGGGAACCGACTGTTCGGGCCTGGTCCAGCAGGCCCTGAGCGCCTGCGGCCTGCCCGGCGCCCGTTACACCCCCGATCAGGCCGTTCTGGGTTGGGCGGTCGACATCGCCCAGGCGCGTCGTGGCGATTTGATGTTGTGGCCGAAACCCGACCTCAAGGTCTGGGGTGGTCATTCGGCCATCGTCTATGACGCCGACCATGTGATCCACGCCACGGGCCATGCGCGGGCGGTGGTCATCGAGCCTCTGGCCCAAGCCGCCGCGCGCTACGCCGCCGACGGGTTCGCACCGCCGGTGTGTCGGCGGGTCTGATCCGCGAAAGCGGCCAAGAAAAAAGGGCGGCCCTCGCGAGCCGCCCTTTTCGTTTCGATCGTGATCTCGACTCAGTGAGCGGCGGGAGCCGGAGCCGGAGCCGGAGCCGGAGCCGCCGCCGGAGCAGGGGCGCCCGCGGCCGGAGCGGGGGCGGCGCCCTCCGCGGCCGGGGCGGCCGGGGCGGCGGCGTCGGCGGCCGGAGCCGCGCCTTCGACCGGAGCCGCAGCCGCCGCGCCCGGCTGACGGGCCGGATCGGGGGCCGGAATGGCCAGCGACGACCCTTGCGAGCGCAGATAGGCGATCAGATTGATGCGGGTCTGTTCGTCGCGAATGCCGGCGAACGACATCTTGGTGCCCGGCACATAGCGGCCCGGCGCGGTCAGGAAATGGTCGATCTCGTCATAGCCCCAGGTCGGGGCCTCGGCCTTGTGCGCGGCCATGGCGTCCGAATAGGCGAAGCCCGCGCGGTGCATCACCGGCCCGCCCAGCACGCCCCACAGATTCGGACCGATGCCGTCGGCCCCGCCCGAGGCGATGTTGTGACAGGCCTGGCAGCGCGCGAAGGCGGCCTCGCCAGCGGCGACGTCGGCGGTCGGCAGGACCGTGCCCCAGTCGATGGGCAGGGCTGCCGGAGCGCCGCCAGCGGCCTCTTTCGGCGCATCGACAAAATAGCCCATCTTTTCAGGTGGTTTCGTCTGATAGACCGCCGCCGTGACCTGTTGCAGGCCGACGATGACGAAGGCGGTCGCCAATCCGGCGCCGAGAATCTTGTTCCACTTCAGATCGCCGCTCATCGCGTCGTCGCATCCCTGTCAAAGCCCGGCCGAAGCGGGCGCATCCTTGCGTGGGCGTCTCTTACACGCTAGCGCCGCCTTCGCAACCGGCCCGAGCGTTCCAAAGGCCGCGAAGGAGCGAAGGACCCATGTCCGCAACGCTGAATCCGCTGGTCCTGATCCCCGCGCGCATGGCCGCCACGCGCCTGCCGGGCAAGCCGCTGGCCGATATCGGCGGCAAGCCGATGATCGTGCGCGCCTATGAAGGCGCGGCCGCCTCGGGTCTGCCGGTCGCGGTGGCGGCGGGCGATCCCGAGATCGTCGATGCGGTCCTGGCGGCGGGCGGTCGCGCCGTGCTGACCGATCCGGCCCTGCCCAGCGGCTCGGATCGCATCATGGCGGCGTTGGAGACGCTGGACCCCGACGGCCGCCACGACGCCGTCATCAATCTGCAAGGCGATATGCCCTTCGCTCCGCCGTCGATCGCCGCGACCTGCGCGCGCCTGTTGGCCGACCAGCCGAGCTGCGACATCGCCACCCTGGTCGCGCTCGAGGCCGACGCCTCGGACCGGTCGAACCCGGACGTGGTCAAGGCGGTGCTGGCGCTGGCGCCCGGCGCGACGCCTGACGCGATGTTTGGCCGCGCCCTGTATTTCACCCGTTCGACCCTGTACGGCGACGCCCCCGTGTGGCGGCACATCGGCGTCTACGGCTACCGCCGCGAGGCGCTGAAGCGGTTTTGCGCCGCCCCGCCCTCGCCGCTGGAGACGCGCGAGAAGCTGGAGCAGCTTCGGGCGCTGGAAATGGGCCTGTCGATCTGGGGGGCGGTGATCGACGAAGCCCCCCTGTCGGTCGACAACCCGGCGGACCTGGAGGCGGCGCGGGGGCTACTGGACCGAAGCTAGTCGTCCGCAGCGCAAGCGTGGGTCAGTAGCTCTACGGCCTTCCCAACTTCCGCATACATTTTCATCAACCCATCGACCAGCGGTGTGCCCGCCATCGGTCCAGGGTCACCGAACGCAACTTGGAACTGAGGCTGGTTCGGTCTGGGGTATTCAAAAATCCTCATCGCTTGTCGCGTCATCCAGCCGTCGATAGCTCCAGGCGGCACGCCTTGCATAGTGATGACTGTCCCAGCCGAAAATATAAGCCGGGTGTCAGTGCGAACGCCGTAGTTTGGGAATATTTCGGCTGTCTGGTTCGCGTCCAGCTCACCCGTTCCGACTGTGGCCGAGATCAGCTTATGCTTATCCTCCACGTCCAGTTTGTTGAGGGCGTAGAGCAAGCGGTTTCCACCATCGAAAGGCTTGAGTTGTCGGATGACATCCACAACACGTTGACCTGCTAAGGCAATTTCACGCTTCTGGATGGCGTCTTCTAAGTCTGCTTGCGACCGAGCGAACGGAAATTGAACACTCCAAGCATTCCGCGCCTTGTCTCCGATCATCGCCCAAATGACATGGTCGAGCGCCGCCCGCAGGTTATGAATGGCATCACCGACAGTCAGGGCAATGAACGCCGGGACATTCTCTTTCTGATCAATAAAATGTGTGAGTTCGCGCTTCTGATTATCGTATCGGCTCATTAGCCGCATGGGCCGCTGAGCGAGGTGCTCAGCAATAGCTCTATCTAGGCAATGGATATGGTGAAGGGCTCGACCAAGTTTGAGCGTCGCTGAGTCATCAACCGAAGCGGTGTCGCTCATGCCTTAAACCCCAGACCCCGCCGCAAACGCCCGGATCAGCGTGTGCGCGATGGCGATCGGCGGCGGCGGCTTGATCGCGTGCTGGCCCGTCAGACAGGCGCGGGCCTCGTCTCGGGTCAGCCAGGCGACGGCCTCCAGCTCGGTCTGATCCGGGTGGGCCTGATCCGAATCGACTGTGCAGAACAGGCCGATCATCAGTTGCGACGGGAACGGCCACGGCTGGCTGGAATGGTAGCGCACGGCGGTGACGGTCAGGCCCGCCTCCTCGGCGATTTCGCGCGCGCAGGCCTCCTCGATCGATTCGCCCGGCTCGACGAACCCCGCCAGGGCCGACATACGCCCGGCGGGCCAGGCCGCCTGGCGGCCCAACAGACAGCGCGGCCCGTCCGGCCCGTCATGGACGGCCAGCATGATGACCACCGGATCGACGCGCGGGAAATGGTCGGTCCCGCAGGCTTCGCAGCGCCGTTTCCAGCCGCCGTCGGCGTCGCGCGTCTCCTTGCCGCAGGCGGCGCAGAACCCATGGCGCCGTCGCCAGTCGAACAGACTTTTGGCCGCGCCCGCCATGGCCGTCTCGACGCCCGACAACAGGGCGGCGGCCGCCCGCATCTCGTGAAAGGCGCCCAGGCCGCGAACGGGGCCTTCGGCCGGGTCGAGCGACCCTTCGATCTCGACGGCGAAGACCGGCGCGTCCTTCCACAGGCCCAGGAAGGCTTCGCGATCAGGCGCCAGGTCGCGCGCATGGGTCATCGGCAGCCAGGCCAGGCGCGGGCCGCCGGCGTGATCCTCGATCAGCGGCCGCCCTTCCCACAGCACCAGGGCCAGCGCCTCGTCACGCTCGGCCTGTTGCGCCAACCAGGTCGGATCGGCCCGCCGGTCCCCGGCGCGATCCAGCGGGTTTCCGGCGAAGGTGTTCAATGGGGTCAGGGGCATGAAGGTGCACATACCTCTCCCTCTCCGGTTTGGGGAGGGCGGTCCCACCCGCCTCATTGCACTTGATTCGCATCCCGCGCCGCGCCATATCCCGCCTCGGAGATCGCGGGCGAAGGCTTCGCCAACCTGGTCAGGGCCGGAAGGCAGCAGCCACAACGAATTCCCTTTGGGTCGCGGTCTCCACCTTTCCCTTACCCTACCGCTCGGCTCGCGGAGCCTCGCGGCTTGAGGGCGACGCTATGCGCGAGTCCGCGTCACGCGGTCGTGGGGGAAGTTTCCCCCATTTCGTCGTCAAAGCCCGTGGCGAGTCGCGCCACTCGCGGTAAAACGGACACATGACCGACGTCGATCCGAGTCTCGAAGGTCCCCCGTGGGACGACGACGCGCCCAATTCCTCTGAGAATTGGCGTGACGAGAACACCGACGATATGTTCGGCGCCCCGCCTGAACCCCAGTCTGAATCCAAGGCCGAACCGGCTCCGGCGCCCATGGTCGAGGCCGAACCGGCCCAGGCGAAGACGTCCGCCCCCGCCCCCGAACCCGCCGCCGCGTCGGACGAGGCCTACACCGTCCTGGCCCGCAAATACCGGCCGCGCGCCTTCGAGGACCTGATCGGGCAGGAGGCGATGGTGCGCACCCTGACCAACGCCTTCGCCACCGGCCGCATCGCCCACGCCTTCATGCTGACCGGGGTGCGCGGGGTCGGCAAGACGACCACGGCCCGACTTCTGGCCCGCGCCCTGAACAACGAGACCGCCACGATCGACCGGCCGTCCCTGGCCCTGACGCCCGACGGACGGCACGACGCCGCCATCATGGCCGGTCAGCACATGGACGTGATGGAGATGGATGCGGCGTCCCACACCGGCGTCAGCGACATCCGCGACATCCTGGACAGCGTCCGCTACGCCCCCGTCGAGGCGCGCTACAAGGTCTATGTGCTGGACGAAGTCCATATGCTGTCGACCCAGGCGTTCAACGCCCTGCTGAAGACGCTGGAAGAACCGCCGCCGCACGCCAAATTCATCTTCGCCACCACCGAGATCCGCAAGGTGCCGGTGACCATCCTGAGCCGCTGTCAGCGGTTCGACCTGCGCCGCGTCGAGGCCGATGTCCTGGTCGAGCACCTGGGCCGCGTCGCCGACAAGGAGGGGATGCGGGTCGAGCAGGAGGCCCTGGCCCTGATCGCTCGCTCGGCCGAAGGCTCGGTGCGCGACGGCCTGTCGCTGCTGGATCAGGCCCTGGTCCAGGGCGAGCGCGGCGATACGGTCAAGGCCGAGGTCGTGCGCGATATGCTGGGCCTGGCCGACCGCGGCCAGACCATCCAACTGTTCGAATCGATCATGGCCGGCCGCACGCCCGAGGCGCTGGAAGGATTCCGCGCCCTCTACGGCTTCGGCGCCGATCCGGTGCAGGTGGTGGGCGACCTCCTGGAACACTGCCACGCCGCCTCGGTGGCCAAGATGCTGGGTCCCCAGGCCACGCGCCTGCCCACCGACCAGGCCCAGAAGCTGGCGGCCCTGGGCGCGGCCATACCGGCCGGAACCCTGTCGCGGGCCTGGTCCATGTTGCTGAAGGCCCTGGACGAGGCGCGCCGTGCGCCCAATCCGGCCGACGCGGTCGAAATGGCCATCGTCCGTCTGGCCTACGCCGCCGATCTGCCCGGCCCGGAAGAGGCGTTGAAGCGTCTGCACGCGGGCGAGCCGATCATCGGCGGTCCCGGCGGCGGCGCGCCCCACGGCAGGGGCGGCGGCGGGGGAGGGGCCTCGGCCCAACTGGCCGCCCGTCCGGTCGCGGCGCCCGCCCTGCCGGACCCCCAGACCTTTGACGCCGTCGTGGCCCTGATCGGCGACAAGCGCGAGATCAAGCTGCAACTGGATGTGCAGCAGCACGTGAAACTGGTCAGCTTCAAGCCCGGCGCCATCGTCTATGAGAGCGGGCCGAACGCCCCCGCCGACCTGGCGCGGCGTCTGGCCGGGCGGCTCAAGGACTGGACCGGCCGCACCTGGCTGGTCGCCGCCAACGGTCAGGGCGGCGGCGAGACCCTGATCGAACAGGAACGCCGCGGCCGCGCTGAGGAGCGGGCCGAGGTCGCCGCCGACGCCTTCGTCATGTCGGTGCTGGAGGCCTTTCCGGGGACCAGGATCGGCGAAGTGAAGCGCCTGGCCCCGCCGCTGGAGTTGCCGACGATCCCCGACGAAGCGGACGGCGAGACCCTCGCCGACGACTGACGAAACCTGTCAGACGCCCCTTCATCCCTCGCGCATCGGCCCCCGACATGGCCTGATGCGGGCGGATACGCACAAAGGGGGACGTCATGCGCCATCTCACCATCGCCCTGGCCCTGTCGGCTGGATTGGCGTCGGCGTCGGGCGCCTCGGCCATGGCCCAGGAACCGACCGCCGAACCGCCCCTGGCTGATCAGGTTTCGAACATCGCGCGACAGATGCAGGACAAGCTGCGGCCGTTGGCCGAGGCCGTGGGCGCGCCCTTTCCCGATGTACGGGACCGCATGGACCCGCTGATCCGCGCCGCCGTACCCACGCCGCCGCCGGGCGACGCGGACTGGGCCTTCGACATGAGCTTCGACAACACGACCTCGGTCGCCGCCGCCGCCGCCGCGCCCGAGACGGGCCGCCAGTCGGTGTTCAACGACGCCCAGGCCTGCATCGCCCGCTTCCCCGGCGGCGGACCGGTCGTGCATTTCCGCCGCATCCGCCAGGGAGAGCTGCGCGGCCACCAGTGCGTTCTGGCCTCCGTCAAGGGCGACCAGGCCGTCCTGACCTCGGAAACCTATGTCGAAGGTCCCGATCGGCATCTGATGGCGCGCTATACGGCGGCGGCCGTCGTCGACGGCGATCCGGCCGCCACCCTGGCCCTGGTCGATCCGGTGGTGGAGAGCAACATCGCCCTGGCCGAGGCCATCGCCCAACTGGGCATCGACGGCCTGCCGTCGGCCAGGGTGCGCCGCGACGACTGATTCACAGGATGCGGGCCGCCTCGTCGAAGGCCAGCCGGGGCGAGCGCGCAAACAGGTTCTCGTCAGAGCCGTAACCCAGGTTGACGATGAAGTTCGGCTCGACCGCGTCATCGGGGAAAAAGGCCCGCTTTACACCGGCGGCGTCGAAACCCGACATCGGGCCGACGTCCAGTCCCAAGGCCCGCGCGGCCATCAGGAAATAGCCGCCTTGCAGCGAGCCGTTGCGGAACGCCGTCTCGCGCCGCGCCTCGACATCGGGGAACCAGTCGCGCGCGCCCGGCGCGTGCGGAAACAGCTTGGGCAGGGTGTCGTGGAAATCCACGTCGTGGCCGATGATCACATTGACCGGCGCCTGCAAGGTCTTGGCGCGGTTGCCCTCGCTCATCAACGACGCCAGCCGGGCCTTGGCCTCGGGCGAGGTCAGGAACAGGAACCGCGCCGGGGTGGCGTTGAGCGCCGTCGGACCGAATTTCGTCAGGTCGTACAGCTTGCGCAACAGGGTCTCCGGCACGGGCCGGTCCGACCAGGCGTTGTAGGTGCGCGCCTCGGTGAACAGGCGCGCCAGGGCGGCGTCGGACAGGGCCGCGTCGCGGCCGGGCAGGGCGTCAAAAGCCATATCGGGTCCCTCAATAAAACTGCAACAACTGCTGATGCCAAATAGGGAGCCGGAATCCGGGGTCAAGGCCCCGCCGGCCGCCAAGTCCGCCCGATTGTCTGTTCCGGCCCTGTCGTCGACCGCCGGATCGCCCTATCTAGGGGGCATGAAAGACCTCAACTCCCTGATGCAGCAGGCCCAGGCGATGCAGCAAAGGCTGCAAGACGCCCAGGCGAAGATGGCGGGCACGGCGGCCGAAGGCTCTTCGGGCGGCGGGCTGGTGAGGATCGGCCTGAAAGGGCCAGGCGACATCACCGCCATCCATATCGACTCCAGCCTGATGGTCCCTGGCGAGGCCGACCTTCTGGCCGATCTGATCCAGGCCGCCCACGCCGACGCCAAACGCCGCCTGGATGAAGTCAACGGCGCCCTGATGCGTGAGGCCGCCGGGCCGATGGCGGGGATGAACATCCCCGGAATGCCGAAGCTGTTCTGACTTGGCCGCCTCCGCCGGACCCGAGATCGAGCGCCTGATCGCCCTGCTGTCCAAGCTGCCGGGCCTGGGTCCGCGTTCGGCCCGGCGCGCGGCCCTGGCCCTGTTGAAGCGACGCGAACAACTGCTCGAACCGCTGGCGGCGTCCCTGGCGGAGACCGCGGCCAAGGTGCGGTCGTGCGGCGTCTGCGGCGCGCCCGACACCCGCGACCCCTGCTCGATCTGCGCCGACGACGCCCGCGACGACGCCCTGATCTGCGTGGTCGAGGAGGCCGGCGCCCTGTGGGCCATGGAGCGGTCGGGCGCTTTTCGCGGCAGATATCATGTGTTGGGCGGCCTGTTGTCGGCGCTGGACGGCGTCGGACCCGAGGCCCTGCGCGTCGCCGAACTGGTCCAGCGCGCGGGCGACGGCCGGACACGCGAGGTGGTGCTGGCCCTGCCCGCCACCGTCGACGGCCAGACCACGGCCCACTATCTGGCCGAGCGCCTGGCCGGGTCCGGGGTGGAGATCACCAGCCTGGCGCGCGGCGTCCCGGTCGGCGGCGAGCTGGACTGGCTGGATGACGGCACCATCGTTCAGGCCCTCAGGGCGCGGCGTCCGGCGTAAGATCTCCCGCTCCCGCTTGCGGGAAAGGCGGCCCGTCGATCGCGCGGCGATCCAGGGTCGGAGAGGGGAGTCCTTAACTCTCTCCTGGAGGTCCCCCATCGTCATGCGCCTCGCTTCGCGCGACGACGTGACCGTGGCCGTGACGGCTTCGTCGCCCCTGGCTCCGCCCCCGCAGGCGGGAGACGGATGACGTTTCGGACAAGTCTCGCGCGCTTCGCCGACTCCGATTAAGGAACACAGCATGAACACGCTCGAACTGGTCCTGTTGGCCCTCGCCGTCGTCGCCACGGGCGGTTTCCTGTGGGCCTTCGCCGCCTGGCAAAGAACCAGGGGCGACCTGCGTGCGGCCGAGGCGCGGCTGGAGACGGTCGAGGACAGTCGCGGCGCCATGGCCGACTATCTGAAGGCCCAGGCGCGCGAGTCGGCCGAGACGGCGACGACCCAACTCGTCGCGCGCGCCGCCGAGACCTTCCAGGCCCAGGACCGCGTCGCCCGCGAGCGGATGGAGGCCCAGTTGAAGCCGGTGGCCGAGACCCTGGCCAAATTTCAGGAACAGGTCGCCGCGCTGGAGAAGGTCCGCGCCGAGGAGACCGGCGGCCTGAAGGAGCAACTGGCCTTGCTGATGACCGCCTCCAGCGCCACCCGCGACGAGGCGCGCAAACTGACCGAGGCCCTGCGCGGCAACACCGGGCGACGCGGCCGCTGGGGCGAACAGACCTGCCGCAACGTGCTGGAGGCGGCGGGCATGGCCGGTCGGTTCGATTTCGAGGAACAGACCTCCCAGACCGACGAGACGGGCGCCCGCCAACGGCCGGATTTCATCGTCCGTCTGCCCGGCGGCGGCCGGTTCGTGATCGACGCCAAGGTCCCCCTGGCCTTCGCCGACGAGACCGAGGGCGACGCCGAGGCGCAAGGCCGCGCCCAGTCCCTGCGCACCGCCGCCAGCCTCAAGACTCATGTCCGCCAACTGGCCTCGCGCGGCTATCAAGACCAGTTCAAGCCCAGCCCCGACTTCGTCGCCCTGTTCGTGCCCGGCGACGCCTTTCTGGCCGCCGCGCTGGACCATGAGCCGGACCTGATGACCGACGCCATGGCCTCGCGCATCGTCATCGTCACCCCCACCACCCTGTTCGCCCTGTGCAAGGCGGTCGTCTACGGCTGGCGCGCGGATGAGCAGGCCAAGAACGCCGACGCCGTCGCTAAGTTGGGCAAGGAACTCTACAAGCGGCTGTCGGTCATGGGCGTCCACGCCGTCGGCGTCGGCAAGGCGCTGGAAGCCGCCGTCGGCCGCTACAATCAGTTCGTCGGGTCGTTGGAAAGCCAGGTCATGGTCTCGGCCCGCCGCTTCGAGGACCTGCACGTCGATCATGAGGGCAAGACGCTGCCGGAACTGCCGCCCGTGGATCAGGCGCCGCGCCCCATAACCCGCTCCGAGCTTATGCCGCCCGCAGCGGAGTAAACGACAAGCCTCGGCGCCGCTAAGACAAGGGTGCTTGACAAAGCTTCGCCTCTAGACGTAAAGTGTCCTTGTCAAAACGACGGGGGTGTTTTCCATGAGGTCGCAGCGTGCACGATCGTTCATCGCCCGGGGCGGAGGGTTCATACTGCTGATCCTGGCGGTGGTCTTCGCCCGCATCGGCGCACATGACGGCTGGGCCATGTGGGTCGCCGCCGTCTTGGGCATGATTAGCGCGTTCTGGATCGGCGGCGCCTGGATGGCGTCGATCGACGAGGCGGCCCAGGAAGCCCACAAATGGTCCTGGTACTGGGGCGGCAGCGGCGGCATGGCCATCGGCGGGGTGCTGGTGATCCTGGCGGCGACACCGGTGGCGCGGGACTGGCCGGCGCCAGTGATTCTCGGCGAGGCCACGCCGGCCGGTTACGCCGCCTCCGGGGCCATGGGTATGCTGCTGCTGATGGTCACGGGCTATCTGTTGGCTTGGGGCCTGTGGTGGCTGCGGCATCGCTAAGGGACCGCGACATGAACAACCGTCTCAAGGTGCTGCGCGCCGAACGCGACTGGAGCCAGGCCGACCTGGCAAACCGTCTTGGCGTCTCGCGCCAGACCGTCAATGCGTTGGAGACCGGCCGCTACGATCCCTCCCTCCCACTGGCCTTCAAGATCGCCGCTGTCTTCGACCAACCGATCGAATCCATTTTTTCGGCCTGACCGGCCTCACAACGACCGCACTTTGATACCGGAATGAGATCCATGACCCCGTTCGTCTCCCTGACCCGCTCCGTCGCCGCCCGCCTGGGCCGCGCCGTCGCCGGAACCGCGCTCGGCCTGGCGTTGACCGCGGCTGTCGCCCTGCCGCTGCTGACGCCCGCGCCCGTCCACGCTCAAGAGGCGTCCCCCGCCCTGTGGGTCGTGCGCGACGCGGATTCGACCCTGTATCTGTTCGGCACCGTCCATGTGCTGAAACCCGACACCGCCTGGGCCAGCGCCCGCGTCGACCAGGCCTTCGACAGCGCCCAGGACATCTGGTTCGAGATCGCCAATCCCGACGACACCGCCGCCGTCCTGCCGCTGATCCAGCAGCACGGCGTTTCGATGGATCGGCCGTTGTCGTCGCTGTTGACGGCGGACGAGATCGCCCACCTGGATGTCGCCGCCCGCGCCATCGGCGTCACGGCCGCCCAGATGGACCCCATGCGTCCGTGGTTCGCGGGTCTGACCCTGTCGATGGCCCCGCTGACCAAGGCCGGTTACGACCCCGCCTCGGGCGTCGAACTGACCCTGCTGGCGCGCGCCAAGGCCGCCGACAAGTCGATCCACGCCTTCGAGAGCCTGGAACAACAGGTGCGGATGCTGGCCGAAATGCCCGAGGATATGCAGCTCGGCTTCCTGCGCTCGACGCTTCAGGACTATGACCGCGCCGCCCAGATGCTGGACGGCATGGTGGCCGCCTGGCGCGTGGGCGACACCCAGGCTCTGGACGCCGTCATGGTCGAAGAAATGGCCCGCGACTATCCCGACCTGTACGCCCGGATGCTGACCGATCGGAACGCCGACTGGGCGGATCAGATTCAGGAGCGGCTGAAAGGCTCGGGCGTCACCTTCATCGCCGTCGGCGCGGGCCATCTGGTCGGCGACGCCAGCGTCCAGACCTTCCTGGCGCAAAAGGGCATCACCGCGACGCGCGTCGAATAGCCCGCATCGCAGCGAAACCCTTCAGGCCCGGCCCCGCGCCGGGCCTTTCCTTTTGCGCGCGCCCGGCTATGGTCCGCGCCCGGCGAACCGCCGAGGCGGCCGTAGTTCAGAGGTAGAACGTCAGCTTCCCAAGCTGAATGTCGCGGGTTCGATTCCCGCCGGCCGCTCCAGCCGCCTCAGGCGGCTCGCGCCTGTTCGTTCGGTTCGGCTTGAACCGTCGGCCGCTGGATCGGCAGGTCGAAGGATACGGTGGTGCCTTCGCCCGGGCGGCTTTCCATATGCAGGGTCCCGCCGTGCATCTCGATCAGCGACTTGGTCAGGGCCAGGCCCAGGCCGGTGCCCTGGGTGGTCTTGGAGTGCTGGCCCTCGACCTGTTCGAACGGCCGCGCCAGCCGGGCCAGGTCGTCGGCGGCGATGCCGATGCCGGTGTCCGTCACCGCCACACGCACCCGCGCATCACCCAGCGGCGCCAGCCGCACGGTGATCGATCCGCCCTCGGGCGTGAATTTGATGGCGTTGGACAACAGGTTCAGCATCACCTGTTTGCACCCGCGATGGTCCGCCTCGATCTCGGCCAGGTCGGCGGGCGCCTCGACGGTCAGGGTCAGTCCGGCGTCCTGGACCTTGCCGCGCATCAGCCGCACCGCGTCGTCGGCGATCTCCTTCAAGGACACCGCCTCATAGTGCAGCCGCATCTTGCCGGCCTCGATCTTGGCCATGTCCAGGATGTCGTTGATCAGGCTGAGCAGGTGCTGGCCCGAGCGATGGATGTCGGCGGCATAGCCCCTGTAGCGGGCGTCGCCCAGCGGGCCGAACATCTCGGCGGCCATGATCTCAGAAAAGCCGTTGATGGCGTTCAGCGGCGTGCGCAGCTCATGGCTCATATTGGCCAGGAACTCGGACTTGGCCTGATTGGCGGCCTCGGCCCGGGTCATGGCGATCTCGTATTTGCGGGCCAGGAGCGACAGCTTCTCCTGGCTGGTCTCCAACTGATCGACCATGGCCCGCAGATTGTCGGATGCCTTCTGCCGTTCGGCCTCCTGAAGCTTGATGGCGGTGATGTCGGCGGCCGTGACCACCGAGCCGCCGTCCGAGGTGAACCGCTCCATCAGTTGCAGCCAGCGCCCGTCGTTCAGCTCGACCTCGCGCGCTCCGGCCCGCCCGCCCGCGCCCGGATGCTCGGCCGTGATGGCCAGGGCGGCGATGCGGTTCAACTCGTCCTTCAGCGCCCCGCGCCGCACCGCGCCGGGGGCGAAGCCGAAGGCGTCCTGGAAGGCCTGGTTGCACAACAGCAGGCGGCCCTGCTTGTCGAACAGGACGAAGGCGTCCGACACGCTCTCGATGCCGTCGCGCAGACGGCTTTCGGCGGCCTGGGCCTGGGCGCGGGCGCGCCGGGCCTCGGTGATGTCCAGGGCCACGCCCAGGATGGAGCTGAACCCCGTCTCGCCCCGGTCGCCGCGCGCCTGGCCCCGGGCGTCGATCCAACGCACCCGCCCGTCCTCGCCCTGGACGGGAAAGGTGACCTCGAAGGCGCCGAAGGCGGCGGCCTGGCGCAAGGCGTGGTCGACCTGGGGGCGATAGCGGGCGTGGACGCGGGCCATGAAGGCTTCGGTCGATACGGGGCCGCCGTTCGGAAATCCCATCAGCACGGCCATATAGTCCGACAGATCGACCTCGCCGCCCTCGGCGTCCCATTCCCAGACGCCGCAACGCGCGGCCTCGACGGCGATGCGGAACCGGCGTTCGGACGCGGCCCACTGGCGGCTGATCTTGGCCTGGCGCCAACGGTTCAGCAGCACCAGCAACAGCACCGCCACGCCCAGCACCAGAGGCGCGGCCAGGACCCAGGCGTCGTTCAGCAGGGCCGCCGCGCCTGTATCGACCGGGGTGGCCGCCACCGCGAAGACGCCGTCGCCCGCGTCGCTCATGGCCGTCATCAGTCTATGGTCATTCACGGCCACGGTTCGCGCCGGGCCGCCCTCGGTCAGGATCGCGGGGTTCAGGCCGACAGCCGCCAGCGGTTGGCCGATGTGCGCGGCGTCTGTCGAGACCAGCACGCCCGAGGTCGAGACCAGCGACAGGATCGGCTTGGGCCGTCCGGCCACGTCCACCTGCACCTTCGGCGGGGCGATGCGCGCGATCAGGCGCGGCTCCGCACCCTCGGCCGCGATCAGAACGCCGGACTTGTCGGGCGCCGCGCGCGGCGTCTCGGCGGTCACGGCGGCGAAGGCGGCGGGTTGCGCCCCCGCCGTCGCCGTCACCGCGCCCCCGGCGTCCAGCACGGCGAAGGCGCTGTCGGGCGCCAGGGCCTGGGCGGTCTGGGCGGCTTCGCTCGGCTCCGCGCCTTGGTCCAGGGCCGCCTGCCCGGCCGCCAGTCCGACGCGGGCGGCGGCCAGCCGGGTCTCGAAACGCGCGGCCAGCAGGTCGGCGTCGCTCTGGACCGCGGCCTGACGCAGATGGTCGGCGTCGCGCGCGGGCCGGGCGATCTCGCGCGCGAACAGCAACACATAGGCGGCCACGCCCAGGGTCACGGCGAGCAGCAGGATGCGCGCCCAGGCCGGCGGGGCCTTGAGGCGGTCCGAGGCGCGGCGACCCGACCCCTGAATCCGACGTTCCCTGGGCCGCTCGTTCGCGGTCAAGGCGCTCTCCCGTACGATTCGGCGAACCGTGGGAATCTAGGCTGCGTCGCGGAATCCTGTCGAGGCGGAAGGTCGCGATCAGGCGGCTTTCACGGTTCGGGGCGCCGGGGCCTCGGTCGGCGGGGCCAGGACGTCGGTGACGCCGCGCAGGATCTCGCGGGCCTGCCGCGCCAAGGTCAGGGCCTCGGCCGGGGCGTCGTCGGGCGCTTCGCCCACCATGTCGGCCAGAGCCTGGGCCAGGCCCATCAGGCGCGGAGCCGCCGCGATCAGCCGGGCCTGGAACTCGATACGCTCGGGATCGCGGTCGTATTCGGCGCCCGGTACGCGCCAGCCGCCCCAGTCGGCCGGATCGGTCACCACCACCGGATAGGTGCCGGGAAAGGGATGGTGCGGGCAATCCTCGGCCATCTGCCATTTGTTGCGCGCACGCAGCAGCCGCCAGTCGCCCATATCGCCGTCCGCCGCCTGGTCCTCGACCGGCAGCATCAGCTCGTTGCCGGTGAATTCGCGCCCCAGGCCCACGTCATAGGTGACGCGCACGGGTTCCTCGAATCCCTTGGCCCAGACGGGTTGGACCTTTTCGATATTGGCCCAGGCGCCCACGCACTCGACCCAGACCTTCTGGCCCTTTTGAAATTGCGCGCGCGCCATTCTGCACCCTCTGCTGGCGGCCAGAATGCGCCCGCGAGCGTTGACGCCCGGTCAAGCGGAAGGGTGAAGCGGGGGTTAACCCCGCCCCGCTTTCGCTCTAAGGCCAAGCCGAACATAGGGGAGACGCGCATGACCACGGCGGCGAATGAGACCAGGGCGATTCTGGATCGGCTGGGCGTCCCCGCCTCGGTCTGGGGACCGGGTTCGCCGACGCGCTCGCCCATCGACGGCTCGACCGGCGCCCAGGTCGCGGCCACCCCCGATGTCGACGCCGTCATCGCCCGCTCCGTCGCCGCCTTCGAGACCTGGCGCCGCCTGCCCGCGCCGCGCCGGGGCGAACTGGTCCGCCTGCTGGGCGAGGAGCTGCGCGCGGCCAAGGACGACCTGGCCCGTCTGGTCACCCTGGAGGCGGGCAAGATCGTCTCCGAGGGTCAGGGCGAGGTTCAGGAGATGATCGACATCTGCGACTTCGCCGTCGGCCTGTCGCGGCAGTTGTACGGCCTGACCCTGGCCAGCGAACGCCCCGGCCATCATATGCGCGAGACCTGGCAGCCGCTGGGACCGGTCGGCGTGATCACCGCCTTCAACTTTCCCGTCGCCGTCTGGGCCTGGAACGCCTGTCTGGCCTTGGTCTGCGGCGATCCGGTGATCTGGAAGCCGTCGGAAAAGACGCCGCTGACGGCCCTGGGCGTCCAGGCGGTGTTCGACCGCGCCGCCGCCCGCTTCGGTCCCGACGCGCCCCAGGGCCTGAATCAGCTTCTGCTTGGCGGGCGCGAGGCGGGCGCGGCCCTGGCCGCCGATCCGCGCACGCCCCTGGTCTCGGCCACCGGCTCGACCCGCATGGGCAAGGCCGTGGCGGCCGCCGTCGCCGCCCGTCTGGGCCGCAGCCTGCTCGAACTGGGCGGCAACAACGCCATGATCGTGACGCCCTCGGCCGACCTCGACATGGCCGTGCGCGCCGTCGCCTTTTCGGCCGTCGGCACCTGCGGCCAGCGCTGCACCACCCTGCGCCGCCTGTTGGTGCATGAATCGATCGCCGACGGTCTGGTCGACCGGCTGGCCGCCGCCTACGCCACCCTGCCCATCGGCGACCCGCGCCAGGCTGGAACCCTGGTTGGTCCCTTGATCGACGAGGACGCGGGCGCCGCCTTCGATCGCGCCCTGGCCCAGGCGGTCGAACAGGGCGGACGGATCGTGACGGGCGGAACCCGCGTCCAGTCCGCGGGCGGCGTCTATGTGCGGCCGGCCGTCGTGCGTATGCCCGCCCAGACCGAGGTCGTCATGCACGAGACCTTCGCCCCCATTCTCTACGTCCTGACCTGGCGCGACTTCGATCAGGCGGTGGCGATGCAGAACGCGGTCCCCCAGGGCCTGTCGTCCTGCGTCTTCACCGACAGCGTGCGCGAGGCCGAGACCTTCCTGTCGGCCTGGGGGTCTGACTGCGGCATCGCCAACGTCAACATCGGCCCGTCCGGCGCCGAGATCGGCGGGGCCTTCGGCGGCGAGAAAGAGACCGGCGGCGGCCGCGAGTCCGGTTCGGACGCCTGGAAGGCCTATATGCGCCGCCAGACCCAGACGGTGAATTTCTCCACCGCCCTGCCGCTGGCCCAAGGGGTCAGGTTCGAGGTCTAGGGCCAACCGATCTTGCTCCCGCAAGAGGGCGAGAGGTGAGGATAGTTCTCGTAAAATCAGTCGCTCATCCCCAATATAGGCGTCGGATCGAACGGGGAACGCGGCATGGCCGACGGCGCGACGGGATTGCAACTGGGCCATGCAGCGGTGCTGCTGGCGGCGGGCGTGGTGGCGGTGCCCCTGTTCCGGCGGCTGCAGTTGGGTTCGGTCCTGGGCTATCTGGCCGCCGGTCTGGCCATCGGCCCGTTCGGCCTGGGCGTCTTCCGCGAGCCGGAAACCATCCTGCACGTCGCCGAGTTCGGCGTGGTCATCTTCCTGTTCATCATCGGCCTGGAGATGCGGCCCAGCCGGTTGTGGAGTCTGCGGCGCGATATCTTCGGCCTGGGCGCGGCCCAGGTGCTGGGGGCGGGCTTCCTGCTGACCCTGACCGGCATGGCGGCGGGCCTGTCGGTGGCCGTGGCCTTCGTCGTCGCCATGGGCTTCGTGCTGTCGTCCACCGCCGTCATCATGCAGATGCTGGACGAGCGCGGCGAGCTGGGGTCCCCGGCCGGTCAGCGGGCGGTGTCCATCCTGTTGCTCGAAGACCTGGCCATCGTGCCGCTGCTGGCGATCGTGGCGGTGATCGCCACGGCCACGGGGGTGGCGTCCGAGGCGGCCCCGCCGCTGTGGCAGACCATCGGCCTGGCGGTCGGCGCCCTGTTGGTCGTCTTCCTGGCCGGGCGCTATCTGATGAATCCGGTGTTCCGCATCCTGGCCCGCTACGGCGGGCGCGAGGTGATGACGGCCGCCGCCCTGCTGGTCGTCGTCGGGGCCGCCTGGCTGATGGACGCGGGCGGCCTGTCCATGGCCATGGGCGCCTTCCTGGCCGGGGTGTTGTTGTCGGAATCCACCTTCCGGCACCAGTTGGAAGCCGATGTGGAGCCGTTCCGCGCCATTCTTCTGGGCCTGTTCTTCCTGTCGGTCGGTATGTCGCTGGACCTGGCGGTGGTGGCGGCCGACTGGCGCATCGTGATCGGCGGGGTCATCGCCTTCATGGCGGTCAAGGCGGTGGCCATCTATGGCGTCGCCCGCCTGTTCAAGGCGTCCGAGCGCGAGGCGGTCGAGCGCGCGGTCCTGTTCGCGCAAGGGGGAGAATTCGCCTTCGTCCTGTACGGCGCGGCCCTGACGGCGGGGGTGTTCGATCCGCGCGTGGCGGCGGCGGCCACGGCCATCGTCATCCTGTCCATGGCCCTGACGCCCCTGACCAGTCTGGCCGCGCGCCGCCTGTTGCCGAAGGAGACGCAAGACCCCGACGGCGCCGAGGGCGTCGACCGGGCCGCTAATCTGCGCGAGCGGGTTCTGATCATCGGCTTCGGCCGTTTCGCCCAGGTCGTGTCCCAGCCCCTTCTGGCCCGCGACGTCGATGTCTCGATCATCGAGAACGACGTGGAGATGATCCAGGCGGCCGGCAAATTCGGTTTCAAGGTCTATTACGGCGACGGCTCGCGTCTGGACGTGCTGCGCGCCTCCGGCGTGGAAAAGGCCGAGACCGTGCTGGTCTGCGTCGACAAGCCAGAGGCCGCCGACCGCATCGTCGAACTGGTCAAGGCCGAGTTCCCTCTGACCAAACTGTTCGTGCGCGCCTTCGACCGCGGCCATTCGCTGCGCCTGGTCCAGGCCGGGGTCGAATATCAGATCCGAGAGACTTTCGAGAGCGCCCTGGTCTTCGCCTACCAGGTGCTGATCGACCTGGGCTTCAGCCACATGGAAGCCGAAGAGACGATCCAGGATCTGCGTGCGCGCGACGAGGAGCGTTTCACGCTTCAGCTCGCGGGCGGCGACATCCGGGCCGGTCTGCACCTGATGCGCGGCAATATCGCCACGCCCCAACCCGCCCCCTACGTCAAACCCCGGCACGAGGGCCAGGCCCTCAACGAGGAAGCCGCCGAGGTGCTGGAAGAGGAGAGCGCCTGACGCAGGATTTGACATGGATCGGCGTTCGATCGATCCTTTGCCTTCAAGACCGCATCCTGTTCCGACAATCCAGCCTGCCTTCGCCGCCCCGGTCTCCTGGGCGGCTGCTTGCGCTTGAGACCCTGTCTGGCCGCCTGAGGAGACATCTTGTGCGCAAGGATATGTTCAAAGTGATCGTCGTGCGGCCCCGGCTGACCATCGACGCCGTTCGCAAGGGTCGTTCGCACCCCCACGACCATTTGCCGACAAGAATCGGTCTGCGCCGCGCCGCCCGGGAAGCTGGCGGCTACAAGACGCTGAACGAGAATCTCGCGCCCCTGCGCCGCTATCTCGGCAAACAGGTCGGTCGCCCTTGGAACAAGGTCTATTCCGAGATTTGCGCCCATCTGAAACCCGCCAGCACGGTCCAGCAGCACGTCCGCGATCACATCAAGGACTTCGTCCAGTTGCATCCTCGCGACGATATGCGCGTCTGGCCGGGATCGGACCGCCGGTGGTGGCAGGACTTCTACGTTGATCGTCGCGACGGTCTGCTGAAGCGTACAAACCGCCTGGCGTGGGCGCGCAAACCGAAGAAGGGCTGAGGTCGCCTCTCTTGGGCACATGGTGTAAGAGCCGCGCCCCATGACGTTTGCTCCGCACCGCCTGTCGGTGGCCCCGATGATGGACTGGACCGACCGGCACTGCCGGGCGTTCCACCGCGCCCTGACGGGGCGGGCGCTGCTCTATACGGAAATGGTCACGGCTCCGGCGGTCATCCATGGCGACCCGGAGCGGCTGCTGCGTTTCGACGCGGTCGAGCATCCGGTGGCGTTGCAACTGGGCGGGTCCGAACCGGACCAGTTGGCCCAGGCGGCGCGGATCGGCGCAGGCTACGGCTATGACGAGATCAACCTGAACGTCGGCTGCCCGTCCGACAGGGTCCAGTCCGGCCGCTTCGGCGCCTGTCTGATGCGCGAGCCGGAGCTGGTCGCCGACTGCATGGCCGCCATCCGGGGCGCCGTCGCCGTGCCCGCCACCGTCAAATGCCGCATCGGCGTCGACGACCAGGACCCGGCGGTCAGCCTGTTCGCCACGGTCGACGCCTGCGCCAGTGTCGGGATCGACACCTTCATCGTCCACGCCCGCAAGGCTTGGCTGAAGGGCCTGTCGCCCAAGGAAAATCGGGACGTGCCGCCGCTGGACTACGCCTTGGTGCGCCGCTTGAAGCGCGAGCGGCCGCACCTGACGATCTGTATCAATGGCGGGATCGCCGATCTGGACCAAGCCGAAGCCCATCTGGACGTCGCCGACGGCGTAGCCCTGGACGGGGTCATGCTGGGCCGCGCCGCCTATCACGAACCGGCCCTGCTGGGATCGGTCGATCGACGCCTGTTCGGCGAGACGACGGCGGACATCGACGTCTGGACCGCGCTGGATCGCTACCGGCCCTATATGGCCGCACGGCTGGCCGAGGGCGTGGCCTTGCCCGCCATGGCCCGGCATATGCTGGGGCTGATGCACGGCCGCCCCGGCGCCCGGGCCTTCCGCCGCATCCTGACGGTGGACGCCATCCGCCCCGGCGCGGGGCTGGAAGTCGTCGACGCCGCCGCCGACGCGGTGCGTCAGGCCGAGGCGCGCCGCGAAGCGGCCTGACAGGTCTTTCTTAATCGAATCCGCCGGTCATGGTCCCGACCCTGGGGGAGCTGTCCAATGATCCGAGTCGTGATCCGAGCGGCGATGTTGAGCCTGGCCCTGACATCCGTCGCGGGCGCGGCCTCGGCCCAGACGGCGGCGTCGGTCCATGCCGGGACCCTGGGCGTCGGCGTTGAGGTCAAGGCGGCGCTGGGACCGAGCGTCGTGGTGCGCGGCGGGATCGATCGGCTGCGACGCGACTTCGATCAGACCTATAGCGGCGTCGACTATGGGGCCGAGCTGGATTTCGACACCGTCGGCGCCTTTATCGACCTGCATCCGTTCCGCAACGCCTGGTTCGTCTCGGGCGGCGCCTATCTGGGCGCGCGCGAACTGCGTCTGGAGGCCGAGCCGGTCACGCCGGTCGAGATCGGCGGCGCGATGTTCACGCCCGGACAGGTCGGCAAGCTGAGCGGGGCGGTGGCGCTGCCGGAGGCGACGCCCTTCGTCGGCATGGGTTTCGACAACACCTTCACCGGGCGTTGGCGCGTCGGCGTGCGCGCCCTGATCGGAGCGGCCGTCGGCGAAAGCCCGGATGTGACCCTGAACTCGCAAGGCGGGACCCTGTCCGGCAGCGCCGCCTTCCGCCAGCGCCTGGACGCCGAGGCCGAACGGATACGCGATGAGGCGGACTTCAGCCTCTATCCCGTCGCCCAGATCGGCCTGAGCTATCGCTTCTGAACATGGCCGGGCGTAGGGCCAGGGTATGACCGGCCTGCCCCTCTCCGAGCTGTTGACCTTGTTGGCCGCCATGGTCGGGGCGGGCGTTTTCGCCGGGCTGATCGCGGGCCTGTTCGGCGTCGGCGGCGGCACGGTGATCGTGCCGGTCTTGTTCTACGCTTTTGAAATGCTGGGCGTCGGCGGCGCCAGCAATCTGCACGTCGCCGTCGGCAGTTCGCTTTTGACCATCGTCGGCACCTCGTGGCGGTCGCTGGCGGCGCATCGGAGCCACGGCGCGGTGGACGAGGCGGTGCTGAAGACCTGGACGCCGTGGGTCGGAATCGGCGCCCTTGTCGGCGCGGCGATCGCGGGCTTGACCTCCATGGAGGGGTTGGCGGTCGTCTATGGGGTCTGTCTGGCGGCGATCGCGGCTCAGATGGGGTTGATGCCGGATCATATCGTTCTGCGGCGCGATCTGCCGACAGGCTGGACCCGACGCCTGGCGGGCGGCGCGATCGGCGCCCTGTCGGCCATGATGGGCATCGGCGGCGGCAGTTTCGGGGGTATGCTGATGATCCTGTGCGGTCGGCCGATCCATCAGGCAGTGGCCACGGCCTCGGGCTTCGGCATGGTCATCGGTGCGGCGGCGACGCTGGGCTTCGTGGTCTTCGGCTGGGATGCGGCCGGACGCCCGCCCTGGTCCCTGGGCTATGTCAACCTGCCTGCGGCGGCGGTGATGGGCGTGGTGACGACCCTGGTCGCCCCGTTCGGCGCGCGGCTGGCGCACCGACTGGACAAGCGGGTGTTGAAGAAGGCCTTCGCCGCCTATCTGGCGCTGACCGCCCTGTCGGTGGTGATGAAGGCCGTCTAGGGCCGCAGCGTCAGGCCCGTCGGCGTCGCCTCGAAGGCCGAGAGCCGCCCCAGATAGCTCATGCCCAGCAGCGAGTGGGGCAGGCCGTCCTGCAACACCAGGGCGTCGACGTCACGCACCTCGGCGCGGCCCACCGAGACGGCCTTCAGCCGCACCGGCGCGGCCGGAACCGGGCCAGAGGCCGTCCGCACCGTGGTCTTGAAATCGGCCTCGTTGGGGACCACGCCCAGGCGGGCGGCGTCATCCATCGTCAGGGCCACGACTGTCGCGCCGGTGTCGATCATCACCCGCACGGCGCGGCCGTCGATGCGGGCGTCGGCCCAATAGTGGCCGTCCGCGCCCTTCACGACCTGGGCCGCCGATCCCGTGGCGGGCGCAGCCGACGCCGGGGCGACGACGGCCAGAGACGCAGCTTGGGACGCAGCTTGGGGCGCGGCCTGGGCCTCGCCCGGCCCGCTCAGCCGGTTCAGCCAGAAGGCGGCGCTCAGCGAAGCCGCCATGGCCAGGCCCAGGACGGCGACGGAGGAGGCGGAGAGACGGATCATTCAAACCCATGCGTCACTCGGACGCCTTTTGCGTCCAGCCGCCGTCATAGCCGCAGGCCGTTGGAATGCCGTGAAGCGACGTGGTTGACGCCGCTTAACCTCGCAGGGCCGGGTCGATCCGGTCGCGGCGCGTCGGCAGCTCGGCCATGACCGCCGCCCGCCGTTCGTCCGACAGCCCGCTCCAGCCGCCGATCTCCGCCAGGGTTCGGTAACAGCCCAGGCACAGGCCCGAAGCGCCGTCGACGATGCAGACCTTGACGCAGGGCGTGGCGATGGAACGGGGCGGGGTGGAAGAGTCCAAGATGACGACCTTGCGAAAAACAATCCGGCGCCGGAGCGAAAATCTTGCAATTTTCGACCCGGCGACTATCTTACACCCTGACGCGAAACGACTATGAGGGTGAGACCCCCGAACAGCACGACGTGTCTCTTTTCATCGTTCTGCGAAAGGAGACGCCAAGAATGAACGACAAGGAGCGCAACCTCCAGCACGCCATGATGTCCTTCGCCCTGTGGGGCGGGATGCTGGTGAACACCAAACAGGCGAACGCCGGGCGCGTGGTCAGCCACCCCTCGAACTTCGTCCCCATCGAGATCAAGAAGCGCCGCTAACGCCCTCAGACCGCGAGCGACCACGTCGCGAGCGATAGGGCGACAAACCCGCCCTCAAGCAGCGAGACGCCGCGCGTCGAGCGATAGGGCGCAACAAACGAGACCGCTTCCTCTTGATCCCCAACGCCCCGGTCCCGAATAAGGCCGGGGTTTTTCAATTGCGGAGCGGGTGATGAGCGGATTGATCCGGCGCGAGCGGCGCGACGCCGTCGAGATCTGGACCCTGGACCGGGCCGAGCGGCTGAACGCCCTGCCGGACCTGGGCGACGAGGCCGCCTTCGTCCAGGCCTGCGCGGCGGTGAACGCCGACATGGGGGTGCGCTGCGTCGTCCTGACCGGCGCGGGCCGGGCCTTTTCGGCGGGCGGCGACCTGAAGGCCATGCGTGACAAGACCGGCCTGTTCGCGGGCGGCGAGGCCGAGATCCGCGATCGCTACAAGGCCGTGGTCCATCGCATCGTGCGCGCCCTCTATGACCTGGAGGTTCCGCTGGTCGCCGCCGTCAACGGCCCGGCCATGGGGCTGGGCTGCGACATCGCCGGGTTGGCGGACATTCGCATCGCTTCGGACAAGGCCAGTTTCGGCCTGCCCTTTCTCAAACTGGGTCTCGTGCCCGGCGACGGCGGCGGCTGGATCACGCCGCGCTACGCCGGCTACGCCCGCGCCGCCGAACTGCTGTTCACGGCCAAGACCATAGACGCCGCCGTCGCCGCCGACTGGGGCATGGTCAACCGCATGGTCCCGCACGAGATGCTGATGGACGAAGCCCTGGCTCTGGCCGATCAGATCGCCGCCCAGCCCGCCCAGGCCCTGCGCATGACCAAGGCCCTGCTGCGCCTGGGCCGTGAGGCGCCGATGGACCGGGTGTTGGACGCCACCGCTGAATTCCAGGCCCGCGCCCACCTGGCCGCCGACCATGCCGAAGGCGTCGCCGCCGCCCTGGAGAAACGTCTGCCGCGTTTTGGGCTATAGATACCAATCGGTAATCAGTGCATACGTATTAGTATGTTTCTATAGTTTAATGTCGGAATACTACATCTTAATCTATCGTAACTTGCTCACTCATAATGATGTGGCGCTAGTATTTCCGTGGAACGCTCTTGTTCCGCAGGAGATCACCTCATGACTCTGATTGCTCTCTTCACCGCCTTGGCCTTGTCCAGCGGCGGCGCCTCGGCCGCCACGGATCGGGATTATGTCCAACTGGCGCGCTGTTCCGGTCTCGCCGTCGGCGCGGGTCAGGACGCCTCCGTCTTCGAAGCCCGCATGGGCGACCGCGCCGCCAAACCGATTCAACTGCGCCGTCAGGCCGATCAGGCCCGCGATCAGGCCCGTTTGATGATGCGCCGCGGCGACGATGCCGCCCGCGCCCAGCTTCAGGCGGAACTGGCCGGACGTTGCGTCGCGCTGACGCGCTGACAGGTTTCGTCCTGCCCTGAATCGACGAAGGCCCCGGCGGTGCGCCGGGGCCTTTCTCATGGGGTGACGCTCATGACGCGGTCGGCGGGGCGGTCACCCCGCCTTGGCCGGCGCCCGCATGGCGCGATCGGGACCGACACCGACGGCGGCTTGTCGGCGCACGCCGGCGGCCTGGCCGGGCTTCATGAATTTCACCAACACGCGCTGGCCGATCAGCAGGGGGGCGTCCCCGGCCGTGACCACCACCTCGACGACCCGTTCGTCCGAACGCTGGCTGGGGTCGTCCGAGGCCAGTTTGCGAGCGCCGAAGACGGCGGCCCGGCGCAACACGGCGCCGACATAGGTCTTGGACGGATCGCCCTCGGGCTGAATCTCGACGGCTTGGCCGACGGTGATGTTGGGGATGTCGCTTTCAACGATCTCGGCGCGGACGATGCGTGGGGCGTCCGGCTCCAGATCGAACATATTCGACACGTTCAGGGTCGAGGCGCCGGCGCCGGGGTTGGCGTAGCGGCGCACGATGCGGCCGCTCATCGGCGCGCGGATGACCGTCAGCTCCAGATTATAGGCCGCCTCGCTCAGACGAGCACGGGCGGTCTGGATCGAGGCCTGTTGCGCGGCCATGCGGGCCTGGGCCGAGGCGACGGCGTCGCGGGCCTGATCGACGCGCTGGGCGGCGACGAAATTGGTGTCCACCAGGCGTTGCAGACGCTCCAGCTCGCGTTGGGCGGTGTTGATGTCGACGCGGATGGAGGCCAGTTGGCTTTCGGCCTGGGCCACTTCGGCCTGGGCGCGTTGAACCCCCAGACGCGGCTCGTCGTCTTCCTGACGGGCCAGGATCTGACCGGCGGTGACGCGGTCGCCCTCTTGCACATAGACGGCCTTGACCACGCCGCCGCGACGGGCCGCGACCTGGATGATGCCGCCTTCCACGTCGGTCTTGCCGTTGGCGACCGCGGCGTAGGGGCTTTCCAGCTTTTCGGCCGCGGCCTTCTCGTCCGCCTCCTTCTTCTTGGCGGCGTTGCCTTGCATGACCATGAAGCCGCCCACGGCGACGACGATCAGCACCAGGCCGATCCAGGTCCATTTGCTCTTCAGGAAGGCGGGCATGACGGAATCCTAGTGCAAGTCAGTGCGACGCCAGGGCGGCGTCGGGGTTGGGGGTGCGGCGCTGATCGTCGGTGATGACGCCGTCCTCGATATGGATGACGCGGTCGGCCCAGGCCTCCAGGCGCGGGTCGTGGGTCACGCAGACGACGGCGGCGCCGTGTTCGGTGGCGGCCCGGCGCAACAGGCGGATGACCACCTGACCGTTCTCGCCGTCCAGGGCCGAGGTCGGTTCGTCGGCGTAGAGAATCTGCGGGTCCTTGGCCAGGGCGCGGGCGATGGCCACACGCTGCTTCTCGCCGCCGGACAGGGCCGCCGGTCGCTGGTGCAGGCGATGGCCCAGGCCCACCTCCTCCAGCGCCAGGGTCGCGCGCTTCTTGGCCTGGTCGGGGGTCAGGCCCTGGAATTTCAACACGACCTCGACCTGTTGCAGCGCGGTCAGGGCCGGGAACAGATTGAACCCCTGGAAGATGAAGCCGCAGTTCTCCAGCCGGAAGCGGTCGATCTTGCCCGGCGACAGCTTCCACAGATCATCGACATCCAGGGTGTCGACCCGGCCCTCCTCGGGCCGCAGCAAGCCGGACAGGGCGGCGATCAGGGTCGACTTGCCCGAGCCGGACGGTCCCATGACCATGGTCAGGTCGCCATGGCGGGCGTCGAAATCCACGCCCTTCAGCACTTCGACGAAGCTCTTGCCCGACTTGAAGCGCTTGACCAGGCCCTTGGCCTCGATGGCGAAATCGCCGTGTTTGCCGTGAGACTTGGTCGCGCTCATCGCAGCAGGTCCGCCGGTTGGCTGTTCTTGAGGACGCCGAGCGACAGGGCGCCCGACAGCATGGCGATGACGATCAGTCCGCCGCCGACGACGATCAGCAGGCTGACAGGCAGGGCGATGATCACCGCGTTGGCCATCGCCAAGAGCGAGATCAGCCAGGTCAGGAAGATGGCCGCGGCCACGCCCACCAGCCCGACCCAGAAGCTCAGCTCCAGCACGATGCGGTTCAGCGATCCCATGCCGACGCCCAAGGCGCGCAGCGAGGCGAACTCCTTGATGTTGGCCATGATGGCCCCGCGCAGGGTCTGCCAGGTGATGGCCACGCCGATGATGGTGCCCAACACCACGCAGCCGCCGATGATGATGACCAGAATGCCTTCCTCGAACATGGCGCTGGCGTTGGCGTCGGCCAGGCCCTGGCGGGTCCAGGCCTTCCACTGCCCATTGCCCATCGCGTTGATCTCGGCGGCCACCCGCGCGGCGTTGTCGGGATGGCGCAACTTGACCATCAGGGGACCGACGCGTGGGCCGGTGTCGGCCTGGCCCAGCATCCGCAGGGTGTCGCGCGACATGACGACGGTGGCCTGCATCATGTTGGGATAGCCGCGCGTCACCCCGACCACCGTCACCGTCTGGCCGTTGTACAGCGCCCGTTCGCCCAGTTTGACGCCCAGTTTCGGCAGCGCCGTCTCATCGACCGCGACCGTATAGGGTTGGCGCAGAGCCTCGACCAGTTCGGTGGAATAGTCGGTGGGAATGGTCACCGAACCGGGCGTGGTGTCGATGACCATCGACTGCACGAACTGCTGGCGCGGGGCGTCCTGGCGGGCGCGATCGGCCTGGCTCAGGGTCGGGTCGACGTTCTTGACCGACTGGAAACTGCCCCCGGCGCCGTCCAGCGGTTGGATCTCGACCACCTCGGGGTGGTTGTAGACCAGGGGGATGAACCGGCGCGGCACGCCCGACGGCCCGCCCATCAGGCTCTTGGCGCCGGGCTGCATGACGATGATGTCCGCGCCCGAGCGCTCGATGGTGGCGGTGAAGCCCTTGCCGATGCCGATGAAGACCCCGGTCATGGCCAGCACCAGCAGGCCGGACAGGGCCAGGGCCATGACCGCCGCCATATAGCGCCGCCATTCGAACAGCAGGGTGGAAAGGGCCAGGGACATGAGTTCGGACGTTTGATGGAGAGGTCGTCGCTATGTGACGGGCTGCGGCCCCGTGGCCAAGTTAAATCGGGGTAAGTCGAAAGATGACGTACGGGTTGGCAAATTCCTCAATCGCGCCAAGGTCTGGACGCGGCGGGGCCTTGCCGGATAGCTAGTCGGAACCGGCCGACGCCTTCGTCGGCGACGAGCGCCCTGCATGATCCCGGGTCGTCCCCACAGTGCGATACTCGCGGCCGCGGTCGCGATCGGCCTGTTCTGGCCGGGAGCGTCGGCGCGCGCCGAAGAGGGGATGTGGACGTTCGAGACCTTCCCTCTGGCGCGCGTCAACGCCGCCTACGGGCTGCGCCTGGACCAGGCATGGCTGGATCGGGCGCGCGGTGCGGCCGTGCGGTTGAACGGCTGTTCCGGTTCGATCCTGTCGCCCGAGGGTCTGGTGCTGACCAACGCCCACTGCATCGCGCCCTGCCTGCAAGACCTGACGGATCGACGCGAGGCGGACATGGAGTCCGGCTTCACCGCGACCGGGCGGGACGAGGAACGGACTTGCCCCGGCCAGACGGCCGATGTGCTGATCGACGTTCAGGATGTCACGGAGCGCATGATCGCCGTCGCTGCGGACCTGGGCGGCGCGAGCCTGATCCAGGCCCAGTTCCGAACCGAGGAGGCGATCAGGCAAGAGGCCTGCGGCGGCGACGCCCGCTTCACCTGTCAGGTCATCGACTTCCATAGCGGCGGTCGCTTCGCCCTGTACAAATACCGCACCTATCGCGACGTGCGCCTGGTGTTCGCGCCCGAACCGAGCGTGTCGTCGTTCGGCGGCGATCCCGACAATTTCAACTTCCCGCGCTACTCGCTCGATTTCGCCTTTCTGCGGCTCTACGACGACGACCGCCCGGCAGCGACGCCACAGCAACTGCGTTGGTCCTCGGCGGCCCCGCGCGCGGGCGAGCCGACTTTCGTGGCGGGTAATCCGGCCATGACCTTGCGCCAGTCGACGGCGGCCCAACTGTTGCGCCAGCGCGATCAGGGCCTGCCGATCGTGGTCGGCCAGTTGGCGGAGCTGCGTGGACGGCTGCTGCAATATTCCGAGACCGGTCCCCGTCAGGCCGAGGCGGCCGCGACCGCCCTTTCGGGGGTCGAGAACTCCTACAAGGTCGTCACCGGCCAGTTGTCGGCCCTGCTGAACGACGACCTGATCCAGACCAAACAGGCCGAGGAGGAGGCCCTGCGCCAGGCCGTGGCGGCCGATCCCGAACTGGCCGACATGGGCGGTTCCGGGGGCGATTCCGGGGGCGACCCCTGGGCCGTGATCGCGCGCGCCCAGACGGCGGCGCGCGACCTGTATCCGACCTTCCGCCAGTTGGAGGCCGCCGCTGGCGGCGGCGCCACGCTCTATGGCTACGCCCGCACCATCGTCCGCGTGTCCCAGGAACGGGCCAAGCCGCCCGAAGAGCGGCGACCGGGATACAGCGACGCCTATTTCGCCGCCGTCGCCCGCAGGCTGGCGATCGGCAAGCCGATCCAGCCCGAGCTGGAACGTCTGTACCTGACTTTCTGGCTGCAAAAGACGCGCGAACTTCTGACGGTCGATGATCCGAACGTCCGCACCCTGTTGGGCGACGAAAGTCCTGAGGCCTTGGCCGAACGGTTGGTGGAGGGCGCGACCCTGGCCGATCCCGATACGCGTGTCGCCATGCTGGCCATGACGCCGGATGAACTGGCGGCGACGGACGATCCGATGATCGCCTTCGTCATGGCCAACGACACCGCCGCGCAACTGGCCCGCACCGAATGGGAGCTGGCGGTCGAGGCGCCGGTGACCCGCGCCCAGGAACAGATCGCCCGCGCCCGCTTCGCCGTTCATGGCGACGCGGTCGCCCCTGACGCCACCTTCACTCTGCGTCTGTCCTACGGAAAGGTCGCGGGCTGGACCCAGGGGCGCCGCACGGTCGAACCCTTCACCCGCGTCGCCGGTCTTTATGAGCGAGCCACGGGGACCGCGCCGTTCCGCCTGCCGGAAAGCTGGACCGAAGCGCGCGAGGCGATGAACCCTCAGACGCTGTTCGCCTATGTCACCACCAACGACATCACCAGCGGCAATTCCGGTTCGCCCGTGCTGAACGCGCGCGGCGAAGTGATCGGCACGGCCTTCGACGGCAATATCCACTCCATCGCCGGGACCTTCGCCTATGACGAACGGCTGAACCGCACCGTGGTCCTGTCGACGGCGGTCATGACCGAGGCCCTGCGCGACATCTATCGCCAGACCCACCTGCTTAAGGAACTGGGCCAGCGTTAGGCCGAGACCGTTCTCAGCCCATCTGCCGCCGGGCTTCGTGGAAATACTGCCAGCCGGTCCAGACCGTGATGATCGCCGCGATCCACACCAGGCCGTAGGCGAAGGTCGAGAAGGCGCCCAGCCATTCCAGCGGCAGGCCGAAGCCATCCCACAGCAAGACCAGTTGCAAGGCGGCGAGCGCCACCATCTGCAAGGTCGTCTTCCACTTGGCCAGCAGGGTAACCGGAAGTTTGACCGAACCGGCCACCGTCTCGCGCAGGGCCGAGACGGCGAATTCGCGGAACAGGATCAGGCCGCACGGAATGGCCGCTTGCGGCACCGAACCCCAGGCCAGCACGCCCAGGATGGCGCCGGTGATCAGCACCTTGTCGGCGATCGGGTCCAGGATGGCGCCCCAACGCGTCGTCGCCCCCCAGCGCCGGGCCAGGAAACCGTCGACCCAGTCGGTCGAGGCGGCGATGACGAAGATGATGAAGGCGTTGCGCCCCAGCCGGAACTGATCGTCCGGCGACAGATACTCCGACAGGAACGGAATCCCCTGGGGCGCCGCCCCGGCCAGGATCAGGAACATCACCACCCCGGCCACCAGCCGCAGGCCGGTCAGGATGTTGGGGATGGGGTTGGCGTGCGGATTGGGGGTCATGTCGGCCTCATCTAGCGGTTCCGATGTCGCACGGTTCCCGTCGCGAGGTCGAGGGTCTCAGTCCAGCGGCTGGAACCGCGGCTCGGCGGTCAGGGCCGTCAACGCCCCGTCGGCGATGCCGAAATGCAGACCCGTCAGCCGCAACCGCCCCGCCGCCTCGCGCTCGGCGATCCACGGGAAGGTGCGCAGATTCTCGATCGACAGCCGCACCACCGCCTCTTCCGAGGCTCGCTCGACGTCGGACGGCCAGGTCTCACAGGCGCGGCGCACGGTCGGCACGCCTTGTTCGACCCAGGGGGCGACGAAGTCCGCGCAGATGGCCGGGGCGCCGGTCCGCATCGCCGCCACGCCGCCGCACAACGCATGGCCCATGACCACGATGCGCGACACCTCCAGCACCTTGACCCCGAATTCCAGCGCCGCCGACACCCCGTGCAGATGGCCGTCGGGTTGATAGGGCGGCGCCAGATTGGCGACGTTGCGCACCACGAACAGCTCGCCCGGCGCGGCGTCGAAGATCAGGGCCGGATCGGCCCGACTGTCGGAACAGGCGATGATCAGGGTGTGCGGCTTCTGCCCCTTTTCAGCCAGGGCCTCATACTCGGCTCTCGCCTCGGGCCAGCGGTCCTGACGAAAACGGTGATAGCCGGTCAGCAGCGGGTCGTTCGGTCCATCGGTCATGAGCGGGTTCTAGCGACGCCCCAAACCTCCCTCAATGCGACAAGTTTGACGAGGGTCAGCTCGAAGTTCATATTTTTATGAACTTCATAGGTGGAATTTCATGATCACGCCCGAAGCGCGCGCCCGTTCGGTCCTTGCGGTTCTCGACCTGCAAGCCGCAACGCGCGCGGCGAGCGGGCGGTACCTCCGATCCGTGCCGGTTCGGCCGGGGGTCCGGTATTGGGCCACGTCCCAGCCCCGGTCCCGCAAGGACCTGCTCGGCGTGCAATTCTACGGTGAGGGATTGACCGAGGCCCGCCGTCTTCGCGTACGACTGGAACAGGCGGGTTTTGAGCCGCGTTCGCCCCAGACAAGACAGGCGACCTTCGCCAAGCCCGTGCCCTTTTCGACCGATGACGCCGTCGATGGTCCCGCGTTGCGTCGGCTGCGACGTGAACTGGACGCCATCTTGGCGGAGGGTGCGGGGGGCGCCGAACCGGCGCGGTCATTCCGCGATTTCATGCTGGACTCGCCGCTTGCCGACCATGAGATCACGCTTCCGACGCGAACCGGCGACTGGCGCGAGATCGGGTGATGTGGCTGTTCGACACCGTGGCCCTGTCCGAGGCGGCCAAGCCGTATGCCAATGCGGGGTTCGTCGCCTGGCTGGAAGGGGTGCGCACGCTCGACATTCACACCAGCGTCCTGTGCCTAGGAGAGATTCGCCGAGGGGTCGAAATGCTGCCGCCGGGCGACAAACGTGCAGGTCTGGCGAATTGGCTGGAGACTGATCTAACGGCCTGGCTGGGTGCGCGCGTCTTACCGGTTGACGCCGCGACGGCCCAGGCCTGGGGGCGCCTTGGCGCGCGCGGCAAGGTTTCGCCGATTGACGCCCTGATCGGCGCCACGGCGGTCTCGGCCGGACTGACCGTGGTGACCCGCAACGCCTGTGACTTCGACGGCCTGGGCGTGGCGGTGGTCAATCCTTGGACCTGAGACTCAGCCCTTCTTGAAGAAGGCGTGGATGCGCTCGGCCAGGGCCTGATTGATCCCATCGATCTTCACCAGGTCCGCCACATCGGCCCGCGACACCCCCTTGGCCGAGCCGAAGGCGTGCAGCAGGGCCTTCTTGCGGCCCGGCCCGACGCCCTCGATCTCGTCCAGCGGGTTGCGCTTGATGTCCATCGACCGGCGCTTGGCGTGGGCGCCGTTGGCGAAGCGGTGGGCCTCGTCCCTCAGCCGCTGGAGATAATAGAGGGCGGGCGATTTCAGCGGCAGCATGAAGGGCGGCTTGCCCGGCATGAAGAAGCGTTCCAGCCCCGCGTCGCGATCCGGTCCCTTGGCTACCCCGACCACGGCGATGTCGTCGACGCCCAGATCGGCCAGGACCTCCAGCACCTCGGCCAACTGTCCCGCCCCGCCGTCGATCAGCAGCAAGTCGGGCCGTTCGACCGTCTCGCCCTCTTCCTCGTCCTTGACCAGACGGGTGAAGCGGCGGCGCATGACCTCGCGCATCATGCCGTAGTCATCGCCGGGCGTCAGGTCGGCGCCCTTGATGTTGAATTTGCGATACTGGGTCCTGCGGAACCCCTCGGGTCCGGCGACGACCATGCCGCCGACCGCATTGGTCCCTTGGATGTGGGCGTTGTCATAGATCTCGATCCGTTCGGGCCGAGCCTCCAGGCCGAAGACCTCGGCGACCTCGTCCAGAATCCTGCCCTGGGCCGAGCTTTCGGCCAGGCGCCGCCCCAGGGCCTCGCGGGCGTTGGTCAGGGCGTGATCGACCAGGGCCTTGCGGTCCCCTCGCTGGGGCCGTTCGATCGACACGACCCGGCGCCCGTCGCTCTGTTTGGCCTTCAGCGAAAAAGCCGCTTCCAGCAGTTCCAGCTCATGCGGACGCACATTGGACAGGATCAGGCGCGGAACCGGCTTGTCTTCATAGAACTGGCCCAGGAAGGCGGCCAGGATCTCGGGGTCCGTATCCGTCTTGTCCACGCGCGGGAAATAGGCCCGCCCGCCCCAGTTCTGGCCGCCGCGATAGAAGAAGACCTGGACGCACGCCTGTCCGCCCTCGGCGTGCAGGGCCAGAACGTCGGCCTCGGCCAGGCCCTCGGCGCTGACGGAGTTCTCCATGCTGATGGCCGAAAGGGCGCGGATGCGGTCGCGCACCCGCGCGGCCTGTTCGAAATCCATGGCGTCCGACGCCGCCTGCATCTCGGTCGACAGTCGGTCGATCACCGTCCGCGACTTGCCGCGCAGAAAGGCTTCGGCCTCGTCCACCAAGGCGCCGTAGTCCTCCAGCCCGATCAGGCCGGTGCACGGCGCCGAACAGCGCTTGATCTGATGCAGCATACAGGGCCGGGTGCGCGTCTCGTACACGCTGTCCGAACACGACCTCAGCAGAAACGCCTTCTGCAAGGTGTTCAGCGTCCGGTTCACCGCCCAGGTCGAGGCGAAGGGTCCGAAATAGTCGCCCGGCATCGTGTGCGCCCCGCGATGTTTACGCACCTGGGGCGCGCGGTGATCCTTCCTGATCATCAGTTCGGCGAACGACTTGTCGTCGCGCAGCACCACGTTGAAGCGCGGTTTCAGCGTCTTGATGAAGTTGGATTCCAGCAGCAGGGCCTCGGTCTCGGTCGCCGTGACCACCAGCTCCATCGACCGCGTCAACGACACCATCAGGCCGATGCGCTGGGTGTGGAACCGTCCCTGGGCGTATTGCACGATCCGCTTCTTCAGCGACCGCGCCTTGCCGACGTACAGACAGGTCCCGTCCTCGCCGTACATCCGATAAACGCCGGGCTTGTCGGGCGCGCGCCGGGCCTCGTCGCGGATCAGGTCCGCCGCCTTCAGCTCAGTCGATTCGGGCGGCGGCGTGCTCACCTGTCCGATATAAGCCTGGATCGGGTCGCTCGGAACCGTCAGTCGCCTGACATCGGAGCGAAATCTGAGCCGAGTTGGGCTGCGCCCAACTCAACCGCTTCCAGTCTAGCGCAGGCTGGCGATGAACCGGGCGGCCCGTTCGCCTTCCGCATCCCCGGCCTGGCCGAATTCGCCGTTGATCTCGGCGTGGCTGTCGTCGGGCGCGGCGACCGTCTCGGCCCGGCCGCCGACGGCGATCAGGGCCTGGGCCAGGCCCCGGCTCTGCGTCGCGGAATCCTCTCGGCTGACGACATGGAAGATCAGGAACGGCGGATAACGCACGCCCGAACGGACCCTCAGGGTCGGCGAAAGGTCGGCCCGCTGGTCGCCGAAAGCGTCGTCATACAGCCGCTCCAGATACCGTCCCGCCGGTCCAGCCGGACGCGGCAGGGTCGCGTCATAGGCCGCGCTGTCCAGGGTGACGACTCCCGCCAGGTCGCTGGGCGTCAGGCCGTGCTCGCCCAGGTATCGCGGATCCACCCCGACCAGGGCCGTCAAGTGGGCGCCCGCCGAATGGCCCAGCAGCACGATCGGGCGGCCCGGCCGATCCTGACGGACCCGCGCGATCGCGGCGGCCAGGTCCTGGGCCTGTTCGCGGGCCGTGACCTCGGGGACCAGGCGATAGTTGATCGAGACCAGCGTCAGGCCATGGCGCCGCGCATAGTCGGGCAGGTCGTGAACCATCGCCTTGTCGCCCCGGCTCCAGCCGCCGCCGTGCACGAAGACCAACACCGGTCCGGCCGCCCCGGCGTCGTCATAGACGTCAAAGGCCTGTTTCGGATGCGGACCATAGACGACGGTGACGCGCGGCGCGTCCGAGACGCCTTCGCCGTCTCCGTCGTCTCTGCGACGCTCGCTGAGTCGTCGGCGTCGATCCTGGCCCAGGGCGGGACCCGCCAGGGCGACGATCAGGCCCGAGAGAAGCAGTGCGCGACGGTTCATGACATCACTCCCGATGGGGACGCCCGAATCCAACGTCGCACGATCGGACAATCCGTCGCTCGGTTCAGAACCGACGCACCATCACCACGCCCGCGATGACCAGAACCACCCCCGCGACACGCCCCAGGTTCAACGGCTGCACCGGCTGACCGAAGGCGCCGAAGTGATCGAGGATCAGCCCGACCAGCAACTGTCCGGCCACCATCAGGGTGATGGTCAGGGCCACCCCCAGGCGCGGCACGCCCCAGGTCGCCGCCACCACGAAGATCGCTCCGTACAGTCCGCCGACCCATGCGTACCAGGGCAGGCTCTTGGCCGCCGTCATGTCCGGCCGCGCTTGCAGCATCAACGCCAGAATCCCCAGCGCCGCCGTCCCGACCGCGAACGACACGAAGGCCGCGTTCACCGGCGATCCGACGGCGGTCATCAACCTGGCGTTGGTCGGCGCCTGCAAGGCCGTCGCGCCGCCCGCCAGGACGACCGCGACCAGGGAAAAGAGCATGGGGTTCATACAGCCATGGTTAGCCCAAGGCTGCGCGCGAGAGTAGCTCTTCACACCGTCATCCTCGGATCAAGCCCGAGGATGACGCAGACGGAGGCGTCCCGCCGCTTGAACCCCCGCGCCCGCCGCTCTATTGCGGGCGCAGGACAGGAGTTTCCCCATGCTGGCCATCGCCGTCATCCTAGGTTTCGTGGCCGTCATGGCCCTGATCAACTACGTCGAGTTCGGCCGGGTTGACTGATCCCGCCGTCCGTCGCGGCGCGGCCCTGATCACGGGCGGATCGCGCCGCATCGGCCGAGCCATCGTCCTGACCCTGGCGCGCGCCGGGTGGGACGTCGCCGTGCACCATCGCGATTCGGAAGCCGAGGCCCAGGCTGCGGCGGATGAGGCGCGAGCGCTCGGCGTCCGCGCCGCCGTGGTCCGCGCCGATCTGGCGGACGAGGCGCAGGTGCGCGGTCTGGTCGATCAGGCGGCCCAGGCCCTGGGTCCCCTGTCGGTGTTGGTCAACAACGCTTCGGTGTTCGAGGACGACCGCGTCGGCGCGCTGGACCGCGCCGTCTGGGACCGCCACATCGAGACCAATCTGCGCGCGCCGATCGTCCTGGCCGAGACCTTCGCGGCCCAGGCGCCGGACGGATCGTCCATCGTCAATCTGTTGGACCAGAGGGTGCTGAAGCCGGACCCCCGCTTCATCTCCTATGCCCTGTCGCGCAACGGACTATGGTGGGCCACGCGCACCCTGGCCCAGGCCCTGGCGCCGCGCATCCGCGTCAATGGCGTCGGTCCCGGCCCGACTCTGCCCTCGATCCATCAGACGCCCGAAGACTTCGCGGCCGAGGTCGCCGGCACCCTGTTGCAAAAGCCCGGCAGCCCCGAGGCCGTGGCCGACGCCGTGCGCTGGCTGATTGACGCGGACGGGGTCACCGGCCAGATGATCGCCGTCGACGGGGGCCAGCACCTGGCCTGGCGCACCCCCGACATCCTGGAGTGACCCGCGCGTGAGCCAGCCCGTCGCCGCCTTCCCCGCCTCCACGCCCCGGCCCGAGGCCCTGACCGTCTTCGTGCGCGGTCTGACGATCCAGGCGGGCATCGGCGTGCACGATCATGAGTTGGGCCGATTGCAGACCCTGATCCTGTCCGTCGCCCTGACGCTGGAGCCGCACGCGATCGCGCGCCTGTCCGACACGGTGAACTACGAGACCGTGGCCGCCGCCGCGCGCGCCATCGCCGACGAAGGACACGTCGGTCTGGTCGAAACCTTCGCCCAACGGCTGGCCCTGGCCTGTCTCGACGATCCGCGCGTGCGCCGCGTCGAAGTCACGGTCGACAAGCCGGGCGCGCTTGACGGCGCCGAGGCTGCGGGCTGCACCGTCGCCTACGTCCGCTGAACGGTTGCGCCGAACGGCGCGCGCCGCCATTGTCAGAGCGCCGCACGCGCGGCCTAGAGGAGCCAGATGGCCGAACCCGGCGATCCGAACCGTCCCGACGACGAAGAGGCCGCCAAGGCCCCGCCCGCCGGTCACGACTGGGACGACGACCATGTCGGCTTCGCCACGCCTGCGAGCCTGACCCCCCAGCCCGTGCATCGGCCGGACCCGGACCCCGCGCCCGAACCGGCGTTCGCACCGATCGCGAACGAGCCTGAACCCGACCTGTTCTCGACGGCGGCGCCCGAACCGTCTGCTGCGGCGCCGACGCCCGACTGGGCCGTCGAGACGCCCCGACCCGATCGCACCCCGCCGGACGTCCCGGGGGCCATGAACCTGTACGCCAACTACGCCCTGATCCTGTTCGCCGTGCCAACCCTGGGCGTTTCGGCCGTGATCGGCCTTTTGGCCGTCACCGGGCGCGAAGCCCCGGCCGATCCGGTGGCCCGCAGCCACTTCATCTATCAGCAGCGCACCCTGTGGACCGGCGCCGTCGTGGCCTTGCTGGGGATCATACTGATCGTCGTGAATATCGGCGTCTTCGTGTTGTTCGCCCTGGCCCTGTGGATGCTGGCGCGCGGCGCGGCCGGCGTCTTCCGCCTGAAGGCCGGACAGCCGATTCTGCATCCCCGACACTGGTTTCTCTGAGGCTTTCCGATGACTGACGCCCAACCCCGTCTCCAGCGCGGCCACGAGAGCGAGCGCAAGGCCGCCGCCATGATCGTCTGGGCGCTGTACATCCTGTCGATCCCCAGCGTGAACACCCTGGTGCTGGTCGGCCTGGTCGTGGCCTATGCCGCGCGCGGGTCGGCCACCGGCGTCGCCCGCGCCCATATCGACGCCCAGATCGCCCTGTTCTGGTCGGTCTTCTGGTGGACCGTCGGCCTGTGGATCCTGGTCGGGGTCAGCTTCGTGTCGATCATCGGCATCCCGCTGGCCTACGTCTTCCTGCTCCTGTTGTTCGTCCTGGGGGTCTGGTTCACGGTGAAGAGCATCTTCGGCCTGCTGGCCCTGGCCGGCGACCGCGCGCCCTGACGCCGAGAGATCAACGCGCCGCGCGCGGCGCCTCCATCTTGGAGGCCATTTCGGCCATCTCCAGCATATTGAACGTCATGCCGCCGGGAATGGTCATGTCGCCCGGCTTCATGTCGGCCGAGCAGGGACCTTCGTAGACGCCTTCTCCGGTGATGGTCACCGCGCGGTTCATGTGCGCGACCTGGGCGCCGGTGGTCGTCACCGTGGTGCGGCTGGAATAGCTGCGGGTCAGGTCGCCGGTCATCACGCCTTCGCTGACGCTGGTCCCGCCGCCCAGGGCCGTGTGGTCGCAGACGGAGCGATAACGCCAGCCGCCGCCGGGGTTCGGCGTCATGGTCGTCTGCTGGCAGGCTCCGGCCGAGGCCTGGGCGCCGACCACGTTCAACCGGTCCTGAACGGCGTCGTCCAGACACATACGGGCCACGCCTTCCGGCCCGTCGCCCGAGGTGGTCACCCGCCACAGGCCCGCGCGCAGCTTGGGCGTCGCCCTGGGCGTCGTCTGGGGGGCGTTCGGGACGCCGGGCGACGCGGACGATCCGGCCGAGGGGGCGCCGCCCGCCTTTTCCGCCTGGTTCTTGTCGCCGCAGGCCGCCAGGGCCAGAACGGCGACGCCGACCGTCAGGATATGGACTCCACGCATCGTTTCCTCCCCTGGCGCGATCATCATGCGCCGTCATGGAACGGCGGACCGCGCCGGTAGTTCAATAATCGACACTAGACCAGGACGCCGCCATGACCACCCAGTTCCGAGACGTCGCCTCCGCCCGGCGCTTCGAGCAGGGCTTCACCGACGCGGACGGCGAGACGCGCACCGTCTTCGCCGACTATGAGGCCAAGGGGAACGTCCGTCTGATCCTGCACGTCGAAGCCGATCCGAGGCTGCGGCGCGGCGGCGCGGCGGGGCGGTTCATGCAGGCCCTGGCCGAATACGCCCGGACCGAGGGGCTGAAACTGGTCCCTCTGTGCAGCTACGCCGCCGCCTGGTCGAGGCGGCATCGCGAATATGACGATGTCCTGGCCTGATGAAACCGCGACGGCGATGACGGCTGGAGCCGACGCCGATTTCGGCGCAGTCTGCGGCGCATGGACGCTCCTGCCCTGACCGCCATGAACACCTGGGTCCTGCCCGCCCTGTTGGGGCTGGGCCTGGCCTCGGCGACGGGGCTGCGCACCTTCCTGCCGCTGTTGCTGCTGGCGCTGGCGGCCAAGTTCGAGTTCGCGGGCGTGCGGCTGAACGACCAGATGGCCTGGCTGGCCGGGTGGCCGGCGATCTCGGCCCTGGCCCTGGCCGCCGCGGTCGAGTTCGCGGGCGACAAGATTCCGGCCGTCGACCACGCCCTGAACGCCCTGGGCTTCATCACCCGGCCGATCGCCGGAGCGGTGGCGGCCAGCAGCGTCTTCTGGGGCGCGGACCCGATGGTCGCGGCCCTGGCGGGGATCATCGTCGGCGCCCCGACGGCCCTGGCCTTCAACGCCGCCCAAGGGGGGATGCGCGTCGCCTCCACCGCCACGACGGGCGGCCTGGGCAATCCGGTCGTCAGCCTGGTCGAGGATGTGTTGACGGTGTTCACCGTGATCCTGTCCCTGCTGGCTCCGATCCTGGTTCCGATCCTGCTGATCCTGCTGGCGACGACGGTGGTGCGCATCGGCAAGCGGTTGAAGCGCATGGGCGCGCCGCCGCCCGATCGCGCCTGATCGGAAGGCGTCTGATCGGCCGCGTCAGGGAATCCGCTCGGCCGCCCCTGGCGGCAGGCCCGCCGCACCTCGGCCCAGGTTTCCTCTGAGCGGATCTTGGCTTGGCTCCGGCCCGGCACGGGGCGGGAGAGGGGATTACAGCCGATCATCGTCCCGACCGTCTTCGTCCTCGAACATCGACGCGAACGGCTCCGGCACCGCCTCGCCGCGCGTCAGCAGTTTGGCCAGTTCGACGGCGAGGGCGTGGACATAGGCCATCTGCACCGCGCGGTGCGCGGCCTCCTGCTTCTCCAGACCCTCGGGGTCGCAGTCGTGGGCGCTGACCGGCCAGTCGAGGCGGCGGTCCAGGTCCGAGATCTGCTCGGCCGCGCGGATCAGGCGCATGGCCCCCAGCCCGTCGCGCGCCACCAGAGCCGCCGAGGCAGAGCGCAGGGCCAGACGGGCCAGATCGCTGTGGTGCGGCACCGCCGGGGGCACGGCCGCGGCCGCCGCCCGGGCCATGTCGCGCAGATGCGGCGGCAGACCGGGCGGGATCAGGGAGGGATCGTCGGCGGATTGCGCCCGCGCGGCGGCGGCGCGGGTCCAGCCGCCGCGCTGGGCGCGTTTGCGGATGGCGTTTTCGGTCACGCCGAAGTCGCGGGCCAGGGCGGGCGCCGACTCCCCGGCCAGAAACCGCGCCTGCACCACCTGCCACTGACGCGACCCCAGGACGTGCGGCGACCCCATCAGACGGTCTCCGGCGCGGCCGCCGCCGCCGGTGCGGACCGGGCCGCCGTTGCGGACGGGGCCGCCGTCAGGCGGCGGTCGAGATCGCGCTCCAGCGCCTCGGCGTGCCGCAGCAGCCGATGCCGCCGCCCCCGGCCGCCCTGCCGCTCGGCGTGATTTATCGCGATCTGTACCAGGACAGACTGAGCGCGAAACCTTTTGACCTGACAGACCGGAGAGCCGGATTCGGCCCGCGCGCCCGGCGCGACGCCGAAGCCGTGCGGCGGATCGCGCCAGCCGGAAAGCCCCGGCCCGCCGGGGTTGCAGAGGGTCAGTCGGGCGGCGGGAACAAAGATGGACATGGACGCCTCCTGAAGGTGGGGGAGGAGTCTGGATCAGGCGGGAACCTAGGTGCGTTGATTGTGGCAGGGGCGGCAGGGTGCACTCGTTCTTTCATAGGCCTCGCGGGCATCGCCTCCCCGTTCAGCGAGACCGAACGCCGCCACTCCAGCGCGATCCTGAGCCGGGCGTGCGGGCGCGACGCACCGGCGCGGATCAGGGGATTCGGCCGGCGGCGAAAGGGGAGCTGAAATGTCCCTTCGGCGTGGCGGGCTTAGCGCCATACGCAATTTACGCGCGAAAAGTTCTTGTGCCGGATGGGTCGCAACCTATCATTACCTTGAGGGGAGCGCGTCATGAGCATTGAGAAAGCGGCGGCGCAGCCGCGGCCAAAGCCGCAGACAGTCGAAACGAACAAACTGCGGGCAAACCCGCATAACCCTCGGATGCTCTTCGACGAGGATCCGATGGAGACGCTCAAGGAGTCGATCGCGAAGGTCGGCATTCTTGTGCCCCTTACTGTCTACCGGGCGGAAGGCTCCGAAAACTTCACTATTCTCGACGGCCAACGTCGGTGGACCTGCGCGACAGCCTTGGGAATGCCGGAGGTGCCGATCAATGAGGTGCCAGAGCCTTCGCTCACCGAAAACATCGTCACGATGTTCCAGATCCATAAGCTCCGGAAGGACTGGGAGCTCATGCCGACCGCGCTGAAGTTGGGGGTCCTGATGGACCACCTAGATGAACGTCGGGACCAAGTGCTGGCATCGCTCACCGGGCTCGACACCGCTGTCGTGGGGCGATGCAAGAAGCTTCTCACGTTTGAGCCGCAGTACCACGACATGATGCTTCACCCCGACCCGAGGAGGCGGCTTCAAGCAGACTTGTTCATCGAGATGTATCCAATCGTGACAGACCGATCCGTCACCAAGGCGGAATGGTTCAACCGGATCGACATGATCGATGCCTTCATCCGGAAACACATGGAGAAGCTGTCTGGCTTCAGGGCCGTCACTGATTTTCGTAAGATTAAGGCCTACCTCACCGCGGCCCGAAAGGCCGGTCGCGAGGACGAGACAGTCAGCAGGCTCCGCGACCTCGTTTACCGTGATGATGTCCTGATTTCCGATCTTGAGGTGGATGCCGCCCGTATCCACAATACGGCGGACGGATTGGTTCGCTCGATTTTGAGATTGCGAAACGAACTTGTGGCGTTGGACGTCGAGGAATTCGCGGCCGAGGATGACCTCTGGCGAGAGATCGAGGATTTCGTTCAGGCACTCCGGGCGAAGCTGCTCGACGCGGAGCGGCGGCCGGTATGAGTGATGCGGGTATTGGGGCCGCGGTGCAGTTGCCCGCGACAGAAGAACAACTGTCGGCGTGGGAGGCCCGGTTTCGCCCGTATCGCCGCCACCCTTCCCGCGAATGCTTGATCGCTTGGCTGTGCCAGTTTTCCGAAGAGCATCAGACTATCGCGCATCGCGTCTTGGATAGCGTGATCCTCTTGAGTGAGGACGACATTCTTCAGGGCTACAAGGGGACGCTGGAGAGTTTGCCGGGCTGGAGCAAGAAGCCCGATGAACGCTCGGGCCGTTGGTTCTTTGTCGGCATGGGAGATGCCGGTGAAAGTGGCCAAGCCATGCTCCGGCTCTTTAGGGAGGCGAATGGGCTCGCTGCCGACCGCTGGCAAAGCCTTTGCGTAATGCCCCGGGAACTCCCTGGACTCGCGCTGAAAGCCGTTGATAGTGTCGTTTTCGTCGACGATTTTGCTGGAAGCGGCCAGCAGATGGTAGACTACTGGCCCATCATCGAAGAACTCGTCGCTTCAGAAGCTCATTGCTATCTCGCGCTCTCCGCGACCACAACGCGCGCGGAAGCCGAAATCCGAGCCCACACGGAGTTCGACATCCGAGCGCCACTGGTCCTCCAAGAGGAGCACAATTTGTTCTCTGAGGCGTGCACGACGTTCACGAACGAAGAGAAGCGACTGCTGGAAGAATACGGTAAACGAGCTTCGAAGTCACAACCGCGCGGTTTCAACGATTGCGGGCTCGCGATTGTTCTCAGCCACAAGACCCCCAACAATTCGGTGCCGATCCTGCACGCCAACCACGACAATTGGATCAGTCCGTTCCCGCGCCAACTGATCCAAGTCGCCGCTTGAGCCTAGAAGGAAACGAACATCGCTTCGGTAACTCTCCCTCGCTTCGTCGCGTTCGAAGCGAGGGTGGACGGGCGCTCAAGCTGTACGAGCCGAAAATCCTCATATAGTGCGATGACGTCGGCGTGGTCAGCGTTCGAAACGATCACGTGCACACCACGATCTGCGAGGCGGCGAGCCACCGCGGCAAGGCGCTCCTGATCCGCCCAGCTGAACAGCCGCTCGTTGTAGTCACGGAAGCCATTCAGATTGTGCTTTGTCACATACGGCGGATCGAGGAACACGAGATCGCCCGAACGAGGGTTTCGCAGCGTCTGCGCAAAATCACACTGCGTCAGAGTGATGCCAGGATGCTTCAAAATCGCCGCACAGCGTTTGAGGTTCGCCTCGTCAAAGACAAAGTCGGATTGGGGGGCGCCGTAGGGGACATTGAACTGGCCGCGACTGTTAACTCGATAGAGGCCGTTCCAACAGGATTTGTTCAAATATAGGAACTCTGCTGCCCGGGCCGGGTAAGCGAGACTTCTGCTACCGCGGATGTCATAGAAAATCGCCTTGTCCGGCTTCATGGGGCGCAGGTAGTCGGACAGGTAATCTACGTTGTCTCGAACCGCCTTCCAAACGCCGACGACCTCTTCGCTCAAATCAGACAGAGATGCACGTTCCGGCCGTAGTGCAAAAAAAAGCGCCCCGGACCCCAGAAAAGGCTCGTAGTAACGACCGTAAACAGACGGAACAAAAGGCAGAATTTGACTCAGCAAGCGCTGCTTGGATCCCGCCCATCGCAGGAACGGCCGCGCATCGACCGTCGCGTTCCATTGATCTTTTGATGGGGCTTCGGCCTTCTCGTGCATACCTCGGAGTAGCCAATTCGGGACTCAGGGGAAAGTGTACCGCTCAATGCAGCCGAAAAAGCGCGATTGCTGCGGTAAGACGAGTCTGCCGTTCGAAGGTGGCGGCCTCCATCCGGGACTGTCAGCGGATCAAAACAAGTCCTCGCGAGCAGCCAAGCCTCTCCAACATTCGAGCCGCGGCCCCCTACCGCCCCTTCCTGAACCGCTCCGCCTTTTCCACCTTCGCCTCCGCCCGCCACCGCTTGGGCGCGGACTTGTCGACCTCTTCGCCCGCGCCGGTCAGAGCCTCGTTGGCGAACTCCAGGTCCAGCAGCTTCATGCGCTTGATCTCGTCGCGCAGGCGGGCGGCTTCTTCGAACTCCAGGTTGGCGGCGGCCTCGCGCATCCGGCCTTCCAGGTCCTTGAGCGCGGCCTGGAAGTTGGAGCCGGTGAAGGGTTTGGCCGCTTCGGCCACGCCGGGGCGGGTCAGTTGGTCCAGGGCGCGGCTCTCATAGGGGCTGGCCAGGATCTCCTTGATGTCGCGGCGCACCGATTCCGGCGTGATGCCGTGTTCGGCGTTATAGGCCATCTGTTTCTCGCGGCGCCGCTCGGTCTCGGCCATGGCCCGCTCCATCGAGCCGGTGATGCGGTCGGCATAGAGGATGACGCGGCCGTCGACGTTGCGGGCGGCGCGGCCGATGGTCTGGATCAGACTGGTCTCGGAGCGCAGGAAGCCCTCCTTGTCGGCGTCGAGGATGGCGACCAGGCCGCATTCGGGGATGTCGAGACCCTCGCGCAGCAGGTTGATGCCGATCAGGACGTCGAATGAGCCGAGGCGCAGGTCGCGCAGGATCTCGATCCGCTCCAGCGTGTCGACGTCGGAGTGCATATAGCGGACGCGCACCCCCTGTTCGTGCATATATTCGGTCAGGTCCTCGGCCATCTTCTTGGTCAGGACGGTGACCAGGCTGCGGTAGCCGTTGCGGGCCACGGCCTTCACCTCGTCGATGACGTCGTCGACCTGGGTGCGGGTCGGGGTGGCGACGGGGCGCACCTCGACCGGGGGGTCGATCAGGCCGGTGGGGCGGATCACCTGTTCCACGAAGACGCCGCCCGACTGTTCCATCTCCCAGGTCTGGGGCGTGGCCGAGACGTGGATGGTCTGGGGCCGCATGGCCTCCCATTCGTCGAACTTCAGCGGGCGGTTGTCGATGCAACTGGGCAGGCGGAAGCCGTATTCGGCCAGGGTCGATTTGCGGCGGTAGTCGCCGCGGAACATTCCGTTGATCTGGCCGACGGTGACGTGGCTCTCGTCGACGAACAGCAGGGCGTCGTCGGGGATGTATTCGAAGAAGGTCGGCGGCGGCTCGCCCGGCGCGCGGCCGGTCAGCCAGCGGGAATAGTTCTCGATCCCGGCGCAGGAGCCGGTGGCCTGCATCATCTCCAGGTCGAAACGGGTGCGTTGTTCCAGCCGCTGGGCCTCCAGGAGCTTGCCGTTCTCGACCATCCAGTCGAGCGTCTCCTTCATCTCGGCCTTGATGCCGTCGATGGCCTGATTCAGCGTCGGGCGCGGGGTGACATAGTGGCTGGCGGCGTAGACGGTGACCTCGGTCAGGTCGGCGGTGGTCTTGCCGGTCAGGGGATCGAACTCCTGGATCGTCTCGATCTCGTCGCCGAACAGGCTGACGCGCCAGGCCCGGTCCTCAAGGTGGACGGGGAAGATTTCGAGGGTGTCGCCGCGCTTGCGGAAGGTTCCGCGCTCGAAGGCGGCGTCGTTGCGCTTGTATTGCAGGGCGATCAGATCGGCCCTCAGCTTGGCCTCGTCGATCGTGTCGCCGACCTTCAGGTCGAAGGTCATGGCCGTATAGGTTTCGACCGAGCCGATGCCGTAGATGCACGACACGGAGGCGACCACGATGACATCGTCCCGCTCCAGAATCGCCCGCGTCGCCGAGTGGCGCATCCGGTCGATCTGCTCGTTTATCGAGCTGTCTTTTTCGATATAAGTATCTGTTTTTGGTACATAAGCTTCCGGTTGATAGTAGTCGTAGTACGAGACGAAATACTCGACGGCGTTGTCCGGGAAGAAGCTCTTGAATTCGGAATAGAGCTGGGCGGCCAGGGTCTTGTTGGGGGCCAGGATCAGGGCGGGACGCTGGGTCGCCTCGATGACCTTGGCCATGGTGAAGGTCTTGCCCGAGCCGGTGACGCCCAGCAGGACCTGATCGCGATCTCCGGCCTGGGCCTGGGCGACCAGTTCGGCGATGGCGGCGGGCTGGTCGCCGGCGGGCGTGTAGTCGCTGACCAGACGAAAGGGGATGTGACGGCGCTTTTCGGGGCGGCTGGGGCGATGCGGGGTCCAGTCGGCGGGCGCGCCGGGGGCTTCCTCGGGCGTCAGGCGCGGACCCGTGACCGGCGCGAACATCGGCATACGGTCGGACTTGCCCGTCGGGACATGGACGAACGGCGCGGCGGCCTCGGCCATGCCGGGGACGTGCTTCGGCTTGGAAGTCTTCGACGGAGAACGGGCCATGAACGCCAAGATAGGGCGACGGCCGATCAGCCGCCAGAGCCGCAACGGCAGGCTGCTGACAGCAGGGCGCCAAAAGGGAGCAGGGGGTGGGCTTATCGCCGAGGCGGCGGACGCCGACAATCCGTCATCCTCGGGCTTGCCCCGAGGATGACGGGGCGTGCGTGCGGGTCAGCCCTGACCTCACCGCCTGATGCGAACACGCGTCTCCAGGTCGGCCAGACGGCGGTCCAGATAGGCGCGGTCGTCGGCCGAGGCGTTGAGGCGGGCGTAGGCGGCCTGTAGCCGGGTCAGATCCTCGTGCTCGACGCGGAGCTGGGCCTGGGCGGAGGCGGAGAGGCCGCTGCCGGGCAGGGCGCGGGCGATGGCGTCCAGACGCGCTTCGGGCGTGGACGGATACTGACCGCCGTCGCCATAGCCGACATCGCCGACGCGTTGATCGAGGGCGTCGAGACGGGCTTCCAGATCCTCGCGCTCGCTGCGGTTCAGCGAGCCGTCGCGACGATAGTCGGACTCCAGACGGATCAGGGCGGCGTAGTCGGTCTTGAGGCGCGTGCCTTCGGTGCGGCTGATGCGGCGGGCGCGCACGCTGGCGTCGACGCGGGTCTCGAAGGCGGCGCGGTCGTCGGCCAGAGAGGTCCAGCCCGAGGCCCCGTCGTCATAGCCGCCCTGGGTGATGACCTGGGTCAGGGCGGCGTAGCGTTCGCTCAGCTCGGCGCGCTCTTGGGCGGTGAAGCGACGGTCGGCGCCGTATCGGGCCTCCAGATCGACCAACAGACGATAGTCATAGCGGGCGCGTTCGCCCTCGTATTGCGACAGGCGACGGGCGCGGACCTCGGTTTCGATGCGGCTTTCGAACTGGGTCTGCTGCTGGGCCAGCGGCAGCCGCCCGAGCGCCCATTGGGCGTCGAGCGAATTATTGGTCCCCAGCCGATCCCCGAACAGGGCGCCGAGGATGGCGCGCACGGCCTCCTGCTGCTGCGTCGACTGCGTCGTCTGCGGCGGCTGGGTGTAGGCGGTCTGGGCCGTGGCGGCGCCGGCGGCGAGAGCCAGGGCGGCGGCGAGGGTGGCGGTCTTGAACGCGGTCATCGGCTGCTCCGTTGTGGAACAGCGAAACGGCAAGCGGTCGGATAAGGTTGCGCCGCCCGCGTTCGGCGCCGGTCTAGAACTGCGGCCCGGTGACCGGCCAGCGCTCAATCCGGCCATACCGGTCGATGGCCGCCTTCACGTCGGGACGGTTCAACACGGCCTGGGCGTAGGCGCGTCCACGCTGATCCCCAGGCAGCGGGTTGGGCGGATCGATATAGGTCTGGGCTTGCAGCAGCGCCGTCGCACGACGTTCGGGGTCCTCCAGCCTCGCGAGGTAGGCGGCGGCGCCAAGGGCGATATCGCCGCCGCAGGCCGCGACGGCCTCAAGCGCGGAGGGATCGTCGGCCTGATGTTCACGCAACCAGGCGACGGACGCCTTGTAGGCCGCCTCGCGGCCGAGATCGTGCTCCGCGCAAGCCTGGACCTGACGCCGCTGCATCCGGCCATAGGGCGCCAGATTGGCGTCATCGATGTCGGCGATCGTGTCCAACGCGTCTTCGTCCCGTCCGAGTCGGTGATAGAGCCAGCCCAGGTTGATGGCGTGGCTGACGTTCTGTTTGCCGTGCTCCGGGCGGCGCGCGGCGCGGCGGAGTTCAGACAGGGCTTCGCCATGACGACCGAGGAAGCTGAGGATGCGTGCGCGGGCGTCCAACGCCCAGATCAGATGATCCGAGGTCGGAGCCGGAGCATCGGCCTTGGTCTCCGACCGATCGAGCGCTGCGTCGATTTCCGCCAAGGCCTCCTCGAACCGGCCCCGGGTCATCAGGGCGCTGGCGTAGCTGGACCGAACGTCCAGAGCGGCGTCGGGGACCTGGGCGGCCGAACGCTTTCGCTCCAGGTCCGCGTCGAGGGCGTCGGCGACGGCAAAGGCCTGCGGGACCGTCACACGCAGCGCGTCGAACCGTCGATCCACCGAGACGGCGAGGCGATCGTTCGGAGCCGTGATCTTCGCGGCCATGGCGGCGGCGCGAGTCGCATCTCCAGCATCCAGCAGACGCGCGGCGCGCGTCCGCCACAGCAGAGACCCCTCCGAGTCCCAGCCCGCATCGAACAGGGCGTCGATCAGACGATTCTGCCGCACGATCCCTTCCGGCGTGTCCGGCAGATAGGTGAGGGCAAGATTACGGATGTAGTCCGCTTTGAACTTTTCGAGCGTCTCGACCCTCCGCCCGGCTAAGTCTGCGATCACATCGGCGGCGTCCGCATGGTCGCCCGCCGCGTGCGCGGCCGAGACCCGTCTCAGCCAGGCGGCGTCGTCCGCCTGAGGCATGGCGGTGAGGCGACGATAGACCACAAGAGCCTGTGGGTACCGACGAAGCTCCCAGTTCAGCTCGGCCTGTAGGTTGATGAGATAGTATTGCCCGATACCCGGAACCTCCTTGAAGGCGGGCGCCGCGATAAGGGGGTCCAGCAAAGCCAAAGCCTCTGCGAACTGTCCCGTCATGGCCAGTTCAGCGGCGCGCATGACGTCGCCTTGGTAGGTCGTGAGCTTCGGCGTCTCCTGCGTCGTTTCGGCCGTGACCGGCTTGGCCGTCTGCGCCGAGGCGCAGACAGGCGCGGCCATAAGGAAGGTCGCCGCGAAAGAGGCGATCAAGATACGCATCGCAAACTCCAGTGGTTAGGGCGGAGCCTAACACGCCCAGAGGGTGTCGCGGCAACGGCGGGGGTGCGGCGCCAGCGCGATGTCATCGCTCCTTGCCGGAATCAGGGTTCACCTTGACTCCCTCACACAGTATGCGGCACATACTGTGTGTCATACACTATGTGACGACGCCGGAGGGCCTCGATGGGCGAGACCGATCTTTATGAGACGCTGCGGCTGGAGCTGAGGCGAGGGTCGCTGGTGATGGCCGTACTGGCCCGGCTGCGGGTCGAGCAATACGGCTATTCGCTGCGGGTCGCCCTGGCCGAGGACGGGTTGGAGATGGAGGAATCCACCCTCTATCCCCTGCTGCGCCGTCTGGAGAGCCAGGGGCTGCTGGTCAGCGAATGGCGCGAGGAGGAGAAGCGCAAGAAGCGCTTCTATCGGCTGTCGACCGAGGGCGAGGCGGTGCTGACGCGCCTGCACGCCGAATGGCGGCGGATTTCGGATTCGTTGGAGCGGATCCTGTGACCAGGAACACTCAAGGAAGGGGCGGGGCGATGACCCTGATCGATCAATATCTGGCGGCGGTGGCCGCTCAACTGCCGACCGACAAACGCGAAGACATCACCGCCGAGCTGCGCGACGCCCTGATGGAGCGGGTCGAGGCGCGCGAGGCGGAACTGGACCGGTCGATGACCGAGACCGAGACCGAGGCCTTGCTGCGCGAGTTCGGGCATCCTTTGAGCGTGGCGGCGCGCTATCGCGGCGGGCCGGACCATCTGATCGGGCCGGAGCTGTTCCCCTATTGGTGGTTCGCCGTGAAGGCGGCGCTGCTGATCCTGGTCGTCGTGGTCGTGATCGGGGCGGTCGCCAGTACGATCGTGGGCGAGCGCAGCGTCGTGCAGGCCTTCGCCGGCATCTGGGACGACCTGTTGAACGGCGGGGCGATGATCGTCGGCATCGCCGCGGTGGCGGGTTTCATCATCGAGCGTCAGCCGAACAAGCCCAGCTTCATGACCGAGTGGCGGGTGAAGGACCTGGAGCTGTTCCGGCATTGGTCGCTGAACAGCGACGGTCTGGTCCAGGCGGTCGGCGGCGGCTCGGCGGACCCGGACAAGGCGCCCGTGCGCGCCGCCCGGCGCAAGCGCGGCGTGGTGGCCGAGGCCCTGTGGTGCGTGGCGGCCTGGGCGGTCTTTCTTTTGTGGTGGGTCGGCGGCTTCGAACTGGGCGGGCTGAATCCGCAACAACTGCTGGCGGCCTTCGGTTCGATGGTCCCCGGCGTGAACTACAGCGAGGTCCTGAGCGGCCTGGTGCAGCCGCTGTACTGGCCTGTGATCGCCTATGGCCTGGCGCGGATGGCGCTGGAGCTGGCGCGGGCGGCGGCGCCCGGCGCGGTGCGTCCCGCAGCGCTCGGGGACCTGATCCTGGCCCTGGTCGGGGCGGGCTTCCTTTACTGGATCTGGACCCAGTCGGCCCTGGCCCCGGTGGCCCGGATCGACAATCTGGACGGGTTGATCGACCGCACGGTCGATCTGTTCCAGGGCCGGTTCGACCTGGCGCACATTCTGGTGCTGATCTTGATCTTCAACGCGCTGGAGATCGTCGGCCGGGTCTTCGGCGCCCTGCGGCGGCTGGGCGACGGGAGGGCATAGGCGCGGCCGAAAACCGCGAGACGCGGCGGGCGGCGCGGGGCAGGATGGGGCGATGACCCCGCGCCTGACCCTGACCGTCCGCCCCAGTCCGATCGGGCCGTTGGCCCTGGCGTTCGACCCGGACCGGCGGCTGCGCGGCGTGTCGTTCGGCGAAGGTCTGGACCGGACGATGCGACGCGAATATCCGGGCGCGGCCCAGGAACCGGGCGACGGTCCGCAAGAAGCCTTGGCCCTGATCGACGCCTATTTCGAGGGCGAGGCGGCGGCGCTGGGTCGGGTGGCCTGGTCGCTGGACGGCGCGGTCGGAGGCGACGGCTTCGCCGGGCGGGTCTGGCGGCTGCTGGCCGAGGTCCCGCCGGGCGCCACCCTGAGCTACGGCGAGACCGCCAGGCGGGCGGGCGAACCCGGCGCCGCCCAGGCGGCGGGCGTGGCTCTGAATCGCAATCCGATCCCCCTGGTGTTGCCATGCCACCGGGTGGTGGGGGCGGACGGCGCCATGGTCGGCTTCGGCGGCGGGCTGGAGCGAAAGACCTGGCTGTTGCGCCACGAGGGCGCGTTGCTGCTGTGAAACAAGGGCGCTTGACAGCGATGTAACCCATAGGTGATATGTCACCCGAAGGTGACATGGAGGCCGCCGTGGACGACACGCTGGAGCAGAGAGAAGACCGGCGCGAGACGCGCAACGGCCTGGGCCGTTTCGTGATGGGGCTGGGTCTCAGCCTGATGGCCGCGGGCGGTCTGATGCGGTTCGACGGCCCGGCCTCGCATCCGACGGCGGCGGCCTGGATGATCGGCCTCGGCGCGCCCGTCGCCCTGGTCGGCGCCCTGTGGGCTTGGCGCAACCGGGCGGGTGCGGACGCGAGACGTCTGGGCGCCTCGGTCGGGGTGGTCGAACGGGCGCACCGTAACCGTTCGATCATGCTGATCCTGTCGCCGCTGTTCATGCTGATGTTCGGCGCCATTTCGATCGACGCGACCGGCAAGCTGCTGGCGGGGGCGGGCGACAACATGGACCGGCTGATGATCGGGGCGGTGATCGCCTATGCCTGGCTGGGACCGTTGATCGTCCTGGGGCGAGGCGGGCTGACGGCGTCGCAGCGACGGGTGCTGGAGGACGAGCTGACGCGCCATCATCGGGCCGCGGCGACGGCGACCGGACTGGTCGTGTTGCTGGCCGGGATGTCGGCGGTGATCATCCTGGGCTTGTGGCGGCCGGAGTGGGGGGTGCGTCTGGCGCCGTTGGCGATGTGCGCGGCGGGCGCGGCGACGACCCTGAGGTTCGGCTGGCTGGACCGGAAGGCCGGTCAGGGTGGCTGAATTGCGACTGGGCATTCGTCTGAAGGAGGTGCGCACGGCGGCCGGCCTGACCCAGGCCGAGCTGGCCGAACGGGTCGGCGTGTCCAGAAAGACGGTGAACACCGTGGAGAACGGCGTCTTCACACCCTCGACGCCCCTGGCGTTGGGTCTGGCGCGGGCCTTGGGCGTCAAGGTCGAAGATTTGTTCTGGCTGGAGGATTGATCATGCCGGAGGTTGATATGAGCGATGCGAACGGCCGTCGTACGCGGCGGAGAGTCGGCAAGACCGGGCCGTTCTTGCTGGCGCTTGGCGGCCTGACCCTGGGCCTGTGCGTTCTGGGGGTGGTCGAAGGGCGGCTGGAGGATCGGCTGGCCGGGATCGGCGCGGGGGTGAGCATCGGCCTGATGATCCTGGGCCTGGTGGGAATCTGGCGCGGACGATCCGAACGGGCGGCCGGGCGATCGCTGCCGACCAGCGCGCGCGACCGCGCCATACGAGACCGCGCCTGGATGGCGTCGTTCATCCCCTTCTCCATGATCGTCTTCGGCGGCCTGTCGGTGATGGCGATCGGCGACCTACAGGCGGGGACCGGCGACATCGGCGACGGGCTGATGGTCGGCGTCGGCCTGCTGTACGGCTGGCTGGGACCGCTGATCATCATGGGCTGGGACGGCAAGTCGCTGAAGAATCGGCGGCTGTTGGAAGATGAACTGACCCGCCACCATCGGGCGCGGGCGGTGATTCCGGGCTTCATCGCATTGCTGTCGCTGATGACCGGTCTGGTCGTGATCGGTCTGTGGCGCGCCGACCTGGCGGTGCGGTTGGGACCGTTGGCGATCAGCGTCGCGGGCGCGGCGGCGACCCTGCGGTTCGCCCATCTGGAACGCCAGGCCGACGCCGGGGACTGATCCGCCGTTTTCGGGGCAAGATTTCGCGGTGGCGCGGCGAACCGCCACCGCCTAGCTTGCCCGGATGAGCGCCTTGCCCCACCCACGTTTTCTGCCGCCGCTGAGCATTCAGGTGCTGCTGGCCCTGGTCATCGGCCTGGCCGCCGGGGCCGCCGCACAGAGCTGGGGCCTGCCCGGCGGCGAGGCGACGGCGGGGGGCGTGGCGGCCCTGGGCGCCCTGTGGCTGAACGCCCTGAAGATGACCATCGTGCCCCTGGTCTTTTCACTGCTGGTCACCGGCATCGCCTCCATCGCCGACGCGGCGCGAACCGGGCGACTGGCGGCCAAGGCCATATTGTGGTTCGCCATCCTGATCACGGCGGCGACGATCTATGCGGTGCTGGCCAGCTTTGGTTTGCACCAGCTCTGGCCGATCGACCCGCAGGGCGGCGCCGCCCTGATCGCCGGCGCCCCGACGACGCCCGAGGGCTTGTCGAGCGGCGCGCCGTTCAGCGACTTCGTCAAGACCATCGCCCCGGCCAATCCGATCAGGGCGGCGGCGGACGACGCCATATTGGGCCTGGTGGTGTTCGCCGTCTTCTTCGGTTTCGCGGCCAGCCGCTTGCCCGAGCGCCAACGCCTGCCGCTGGTCGGCTTCTTCGGCGCGGTGGCCGAGACGATGATCATCATCGTGCGCTGGGTGCTGCTGGCGGCGCCGCTGGGCGTATTCGCCCTGGGCCTGGGCGTCGGTCTGTCGGCGGGCGTGGGCGCGGCCGGGACGCTGGCCCACTATGTCGCCCTGGTGGTGCTGGCCCAGGTGGGGCTGATCATCCTGATCTATCCGGTGGCGGTGGTGTTCGGAAAGGTCAGCCTGGCGCGGTTCGCGCGGGCCGCGGCCCCGGCGCAGGTGGTGGCCTTCTCGACCCAGTCGTCGCTGGCCAGCCTGCCGGTGATGGTCGAACGGGCGGTGGACTTCCTGGGCGTGGCGCGGCCGACGGCGGGCCTGGTGCTGCCGCTGGCGGTGGCCCTGTTCCGCATCACCAGCCCGGTCGCCAACCTGGCCGTGGTCATCTATTGCGCCCAGTTGTTCGGGATCGAGATGTCGACGGCGCACATCCTGGCGGGAATGCTGACGGCCATATTGGTCAGCATCGGCAGCGTCGGCCTGCCGGGCCAGATTTCCTTCTTCGTCTCCATCGCCCCGATCTGCGTGGCCATGGGCGTTCCGGTCGAGGTCCTGCCCCTGCTGCTGGCGGTCGAGGTCATTCCCGACATCTTCCGCACCGTCGGCAACGTCACCGCCGACCTGGCCGTGGCGCGCATTGTCCAGGGCGGGGATGACGCGGTCGAGGCGGGCGGAGAGATCTGACGCAGAGGCTCGCCCCTCCCCAGCGAGGGGGGAGGAGAAGGATGCGTACGGGAGGGCCTACCAGTTCGGCGTGGAATGCGCCGGGCCGCGGAAGACGGCGTTGAGGAACAGGCCCTTCAGCCCCTGAAGATAACCGCGCGTGGTGATGTCCTGGGTGAAGGCGACATAGTGTCCGCGCCCGTTTTCGGAGACCATGGCCACCGGCTTGAAAGCCAGTTGGCGCCGGTTCTCGGCCCAGAGTTGTCCCGAGGCCAGCAAGGCGTCGGCGGCGACGAAACGCACGGCGTTGACCCCCTGATCGCGGCGCAGCGGCGTATAGATGTCCGAGCCGCCCGCCAGCACCGTCAGACGCGGCGGCAGGCCCGCGCCCAGCCAGTGATCGGGGTCGACCGAGGCGTAGGCCAGGACGCCCGCGACGCTGTCGGGATTGCGGCGGTCGGAATGGATCTGCTCCAGATAGGCGGGTTCGGTCTCGATCAGGCCGCCGTCGATCACGGCCTTGTCGGACGGATCGTCGCCGCCTTCCCCTTCGGCGACCGCGCGCTCGCGGCGGGCGGCCAGCATCTCGGCGCCGGGATCGGCCAGCAGACGGGTGGCGGAGCCGAGGCTGATCAGAACCCCGCCGCGCGACACCCAGTCGCGCAGATTGGTCACGCCGCCGTCGCCCAGCACGCCCTTGTAGCCGCCGCCGGAGGGCAGGATGACGACCTGGAAGCGCGACAGGTCGGCCTGGGCCAGGGTCTCGGTGCGGATGATGGTGACGGGATAGCCGTACTCGCGCTCCAGCATCCAGCGCACGGCCCCGGCGGCGGTGGGCGAGGCGGGAGTGTCCCAGGCCACGGCGATGCGCGGCGCGCGCAGCCGCACCACGTCGCCGCCGCCGAAACTGGCGCCCGCTTCGACCCAAGAGGAGTCCACGCCGGTGACGACGGCCCCGGTCAGGGCCGCCAGGCGTCCGACCGTGGCGGTCAGGTCGGCCGGGGCGCCCGCGCGCGGCAGGATCAGGGTTCCGGCGGGCCAGGTGCGGCCGTTCTGGACGAAGGGCTTGTCGTTGGAGCGCACGTCCAGTCCCGCGTGCAGGGCGGCGGTCAGGAAATGCAGCGAGGCGTCGCCCGGCGCGACCAGATAGCCCCAGGCGGCGTCCGGGGCGGTCACCGTGACGGCGGTGTAGGTCTCGCGTCCGCGCGGCTCGACGGCGACGGCGGGCGCAGCGGCGCAGCGGGGCGCCTCGACACCCGCCATCAGCGGCAGGGACCAGGCGGTGACATCATAGATCTCGTCGCCCAGGCCGCGGGCGCGGCGGCGTTCCTGCTCGGCCAGGAAGGCGGGGTCCAGGGGCACGTCGGGGTTCATCAGCACCTCGGCCATGCGGCGCTGGGGCTGGGCCAGGTTCACCACATAGTCGCCCGCCTGATAGGCCCTGCCGCAGGCGGAGAAGGCGGCGCGCGCTTGGCCCACCTCGACGCCCTGGCGCACCAGCAGACCCGCCAGTCGATCGGCCGCCGAGGCGTCGCCGCCGCGCGAGATCAGATAGGCGCCGCGTCCGGTCAGGCCGTCGACATGATAGGCGTAGAAATCGTTCAGCAGCCGCTCGCGGTTGCGGCTGGCGGTCTCGATCGTCGCCAGGCTGGCGGTCAGGTGGCCGCGCACGGTGTCGGCATAGGTGAAGACCTCGCCCGAGGCGCGCCGCGCGGCCAGGCCCCGGCTCGATCCCTGCTCATAGGTCATGGAGACCGCGCCGAGGTAACCCGGCCAGCCGTCGCCGTAACCGGGATAGAAGGCGTCAAAGACCTTGCCGGTGAAATAGCCGAGACCCGCCTGGTCGAAGCGGGCGGCGGTGGCGCGGCCGAACAGGGCGCGGTTCTCCAGCGTGCGCGGATGGATCCACGGGTTCAGCGGCTGGGCCTCGGGCGGGAAGAAGAAGGTCTCGTCCGAACCCATTTCGTGGGAATCGACCACCACCTGGGGCCGCCAGTCCTGAATGGCGTGGGCGTGGCCCTGGGTTTCGGGCTGGGACTGGATGAACCAGTCGCGGTTCAGGTCGAACAGGGCGTGGTTGAACCGGCCGCCGGGCCAGGGCTGGTCGCGTTCGACCGACAGGGGATCGGGGTCCGGCGCCAGGCCGCGCGCCTGTTCGTAACCGGCCAGGAAACGCTCGCGGCCGTCGGGGTTCTGGGTCGGCACGAAGACGACCACGACGTTCTGAAGCCAGCCCTGGCCTTCGGGCGTGGTCAGCAGGTGGCGGGCGGCGGCCATGGCGGCGTCGGCGGGGCTGATTTCGTCGCCATGGACCGAATAGGCCATCCAGACGATGACGGGCGTATCGGCGATCAGGGCGCGGGCCTGGGCGGCGGAGGTGGCGCGGGGATCGGCCAGAGCGCGCGAGGCGGCCTTGATCGCGTCCAACCGGGCGATGTTGGCGGGCGAGCCGACGGCGGCCCAGAACAGGGGGCGGCCCTCCCAGGTGCGGCCGTATTCGCCCAGGCGCACCCGCGCCGGATCGGCGGCGGCCAGGGCGTCGAAATAGCGGCGCACATCGGCCGAACGGGTGATCTCGGCGCCCGAGGCGTGACCGACGACGGACTCTATGGTCGGGACGGTCTGGCCGTGCGCGGGCGCGGCGGCGGACAGGATCAGGGCGGCGAGCGCCGGGACCAGCGACAGACGACGGAACATGGAGACCCCCGGATGAGGCGCGCACCCTAGACGGGGGGAGGCGGGTCGGGAAGGCGGGAAGGCCGCGTGTCGAGCGTTCGTCGGCGCGGCGTAAGGCGGGGCGCCTCCATGTCCGAAAACCGCGAGACGCGCGCCGCCCGTCGGCCTATCTCTTCGGCCCATGGACACGACCGACCTGGATCAGGAAGCCTGTTATCGCGCCGTCGTCACTCGCGATGCGCGGTTCGACGGGCGGTTTTTCGGCTGTGTGAAGACGACGGGCGTCTATTGCCGCCCGGTCTGTCCGGCGCGCACGCCCAGGCGCGAAAACATGATTTTCGCGGCCACGGCGGCGGCGGCCGAGGCGGCGGGCTTTCGCGCCTGTCTGCGATGCCGCCCGGAGACGGCGCCGGACTTTTCCAGTTGGCGCGGCTGGGCGCCGCGCGGGGGCGCCTGGCGCGGGACGTCGAACACGGTCAGCCGGGCCTTGAGCCTGATCGAGGCGGGGGTGCTGGACACGGGATCGACCGAGGCCCTGGCCGACCGGCTGGGCGTCGGCGAGCGGCATTTGCGGCGGTTGTTCCGTCAGCATCTGGGCGCCGCCCCGGTCAGCGTGGCCCAGACCCGGCGCGTGCTGCTGGCCAAGGCCCTGATCCAGGAGACCGATCTGCCGATGGCCGAGGTGGCCCTGGCCGCCGGGTTCGGCAGCGTGCGGCGTTTCAACGAGACCTTCCAGGCCCTGTACGACCGCCCGCCGGGCGCCCTGAGACGACGCGGCGAACGGGCCGCGCGCGCGGGGGTGCGGCTGAACCTGGCCTATCGCGCGCCCTATGACTGGGACGGGCTGATCGCAGCCTTGGCGGCGCGCGGCGACGCGGTCGAGAACGGGCGCTGGATGCGGGCGTTGGACCCGACGATCGACGGCGCGAGCGGTTCGGTGGTCGTCGAGCGCGCGGCGGTCGGGCGGCTGACGGCGACGGTCGAGGCCTCGGACCTGAAGGCCCTGCCCGGCGTGCTGGCGCGGGTGCGGCGGGTGTTCGACCTGTCGGCGGACCCCGAGGCGATCGCGCGCGACCTGTCGGCCGATCCGGTGCTGGCGCCCCTGGTCACGGCGCGGCCCGGCTTGAGGCTGGCGGGCGACTGGATCGATGACGGCGAGGATGCGGCCAGCGACCGGGCGCCGGGGGATTGGAGCGCCGTCCTGCTGGCGCGCGCGGAACACTGGCGGCCCTGGCGGGCCTATGCGGCGGCGCATCTGGCGGCCGCCGGGATCGAGATCAAGGAGACGAGAGATGCGGCCTGAAACCCAGACCTCTGAGGTGCTGACCCTGGAACGCCTGCCGTCGCCGATCGGCGAGGTGCTGCTGGTGACCGATGCGGCGGGCGCGGTGCGGGCGCTGGACTTCGCCGATTTTGAGGACCGGATGCGGCGGCTGCTGGCCCGACACGCGCCCGGTGCGGGCATCATCGAAGGCCAGGCGGATGCGAAGGCGCGGGCGGCCGTTGCAGCCTATTTCGTCGGCGACGCCGGGGCCTTCGACGGGGTGCCGGTGAAGACGGCGGGCACGGCGTTCCAGGAAGCGATCTGGGCCGCTCTGCGCGCCATTCCGGCGGGCGAGACGCGCAGTTACGGCCAGTTGGCGGCGGCGGTCGGACGGCCCAGGGCGGTGCGGGCGGCGGGCATGGCCAACGGCCGGAATCCGGTCGCGGTGTTGACCCCCTGTCACCGGGTGATCGGGTCCGATGGGACGCTGACGGGATATGCGGGCGGGCTGGAGCGGAAGCGGTGGCTGCTCACCCACGAAGGCGTCCTGACCGATTAGGCTTGCATCCTCCACATAGACGCCTACATTCCTTCCGCTTATGCTAGATTTGAGTATAAGGGTGAAGTGGAGGCCGCGATGGCGGACGGTGCGTTCGGGTTCGGTGCAGAGGTCGCTGAGGCGACGGATCACATCTGGCCCAAGGTGCGCGATCATGTGACGCCGCTGGAGTGGGCGGAAAAAGCCCCGCTGATCGCCGAGATCAACCGACTGAAGATCCAGCGCGACGCGGTCATCCTGGCCCACAACTATATGACGCCCGACATCTTCCACGGCGTCGGCGACTATGTCGGCGACAGTCTGGGGCTGGCCAAGGAGGCCGCGCGTTCGGACGCCAAGGTGATCGTCCAGGCGGGCGTGCATTTCATGGCCGAGACCTCGAAGATCCTGTCGCCGGACAAGACGGTGCTGATCCCCGATCCGCTGGCGGGCTGTTCGCTGGCGGCGTCGATCACGGGGGCGGACGTGCGGCTGATCAAGGCGCGCTATCCGGGCCTGCCGGTCGTCACCTATGTGAACACCACCGCCGATGTGAAGGCCGAGACCGACATCTGCTGCACCAGCGCCAACGCCGTTCAGGTGGTGGAATGGGCTGCGCGCGAATGGGGCGTGGACCGGGTCATCCTGATCCCCGACGAATATCTGGCGCGCAACGTCGCGGCCCAGACCGACGTGGGAATCATCGCCTGGGCCGGGCGCTGCGAGGTGCACGAACGTTTCACCGCCGAGGATGTCGCCGAGATGCGCGCGGCCTATCCGGGGGCGCAGATCCTGGCCCACCCCGAATGCCCGCAAGACGTGCTGGAGGCGGCGGATTTCGCCGGATCGACGGCGGCGATGAACGACTATGTGACCGCCAACCGGCCGAAGCAGGTGGTGCTGATCACCGAATGCTCCATGGCCGCCAATGTCGCGGCCGAGGCGCCGGAGACGCGGTTCATCGGTCCCTGCAACCTGTGCCCGCACATGAAGCGGATCACGTTGGAGAACATCCGCGACGCGCTTGTCCATCTGCGGTTCGAGGTGACGGTGGACGAGGCCGTCGCCGAGCGGGCGCGACAGGCGGTGCAGCGGATGGTCGACCTGCCGCCGCCGACCGTTCCGGCGCGTTATGACCTGGTGCGGGCGCGAGGCCATCGTCCGGCGGTGGAGCTGATCTGATGCATTATGTGGCGCCGGTGCGGGCGGTGGCGACGCTGGACCCGCGCACCCTGCGGCTTTTGGCCCTGGCGGCCTTGCTGCTGCGACCCAAACGGCCCAGGTCGAAGGGATGAGCGAGATCGAACCCCCCGCCCGCCGCCCCGGACCCTGGGACACTCAGCCGATGCAGGCCGCGCCGACGCCGACGAACGCCGAACCGGTGCGAGAAGGCCCGCCGCTGGAAGGGCCGCAGAATCCGGTCTGGGCGGTGATCTCGACCCTGCTGCTGGGCGGTTTCCTGTGGTGGGTGACCGGGACATGGGTCGCGGCCCTGGCGGGGGTGTTCGGCCTGTTCGTGCACGAATACGGCCATGTGCTGGCGATGAACCGGCTGGGCATGGGACCGGCGCATATCCACGTCATCCCCTTCCTTGGCGGCCTGGCGCGGGGGCAGAGGGCGCCGGACAGCGAGTGGCGCGGAGTGCTGGTGTCGCTGGCGGGACCGGCCTTCGGCCTGTTGGCCGCGATCCCCTTCGTCGCGGCCTGGATGGTGTCGGGCGGCGGGGAATGGCTGTTCGGGACCTTCTTCATCGCCATGATCAATCTGGTGAATCTGGTCCCGGCGCCGCCGCTGGACGGGTCCAAGGCCCTGGGACCGGTTCTGGCGCGGGTGCATCCGATGCTGGAGAAGGCGGCCTTGATCGCCATCGGCGCGGGGGTGGTGATCTGGGGCGTGACGACCGGGCGGTGGATATTGGCGACCTTCCTGGCCATCGCCATCGTCGGCCATCTGCGGCGCGGCGGCTGGCGGCCGGATGAGCGACCGCTGACCGCGTCGGAGGCGGCCAAGAGCCTGGGCCTGTATCTGCTGACGGCGGCGGTCTGCGCGGCGGCGGCGCTGGCGCCCCTGGCCCTGATGAGCGATGGCACGGTCATGGGCGGCCTGGATCTGGGCCTGCGTTACATGGGCCTGGATTTCGCCCCTGTCGGCGCCGAGGCGGCATGAGCCGGATGCGTCATGAGGGACCGCTGATCGTCGGCGGCGGCCTGGCTGGGCTGTCGGCGGCGCTGGAAGCGGCGCGGGCGGGGGCCAAGGTCCTGGTCGTCACGCCGGACCCGCTGTTGCACGCCTGCGCCTCGGCCTGGGCGCAGGGCGGGATCGCGGCGGCCCTGGGCGATGGGGACAGTGCGGCGAACCATGCGGCCGACACACGGGCGGCGGGCGCGGGCCTGGTCGAGACCGAGGCGGCGCGGGCGCTGACCGAGGCCGGACGCGCGACGGTGGACTGGCTGGCCGGTCTGGGCGCGCCCTTCGATCGTGCGGCGGACGGCGGCTATGCGCTGAGCCGCGAGGCCGCGCACAGCCGGGCGCGGGTGGCCCGGGTCGGCGGCGATGGCGCGGGGCGGGCGGTCCTGTCGGCCGTGGTCGCGGCGGCCAGGGCCGAACGGAATATCGAAATCTGGGAGAGCGCGCGCCTGCGCGGCCTGATGCAGGACGCCACGGGACGGGTGACCGGGGCGGTGCTGGAAAGGGACGGTCGCAAGGTCGAGGTCGCGGCCAACGCCGTGGTGCTGGCGACCGGCGGGATCGGCGGTCTTTACGCCGTGACGACCAATCCGCCGAGCTTGCGCGGCGAAGGTCTGGCGATCGCGGCCTGGGCCGGGGCGACGATCATGGACCCGGAGTTCGTGCAGTTCCATCCCACCGCGCTGGACCTGGGTCTGGACCCGGCCCCCTTGGCGACCGAGGCGCTGCGGGGCGAAGGCGCGCGGCTGGTGGACGGCGAGGGGCGGTTCCTGCTCGGCGTGGCGGACGACGCCGACCTGGCCCCGCGCGACGCGGTGGCGCGGGCGGTGCATCAGGCGCGGACGGACGGACGCGGCGCCTTTCTGGACGCGACGCGGGCGGTCGGCGCGCACTTCCCCGATCATTTCCCGGCGGTGTTCGCCGTCTGCATGGGCGCCGGGATCGATCCGCGCCTCAGCCCCATGCCGGTGGCCGAGGCGGCCCACTATCACATGGGCGGGATCGCCGCCGACGTGGACGGGCGGACCTCGCTGAAAGGTCTGTATGCGGTCGGCGAATGCGCCGCGACCGGCGTGCACGGCGCCAATCGGCTGGCGTCCAACAGCCTGCTGGAGGCGACGGCCTTTGGGCGGCGGGCCGGGCGGGCGGCGGCGGCCGAGACGGCGCGGGTCGGCGAGGGCGCGGCGGATCGGATCGCCGCGGATCTGCCGGAGGCGGCCCTGGCCGAACTGCGCGCGGCCATGACGGCCCATGCCGGGCCGGCGCGCGAGGCGGCGGGGCTGACGACCCTGCTGGACCTGATCGGCCGGTTGGAGGCGGCGCACCCGGACGCGGCGGCGCTGACGGCGGCGCGGCTGGTGGCGCAGGCGGCGCTGGACCGGCGCGAGAGCCGGGGCGGCCACTGGCGCCGCGACTGGCCCGAGGCGGCCGACCGGGCGGCGCACACTCATGTTCGACTGAACCGACGTGCGAGGGCCGCGGCATGATGGATGTTCTGATCGCACCGGTGGTGCGGGCGGCCCTGGCCGAGGACCTGGGCCGGGCGGGGGACCTGACCAGCCAGGCGTGCATTCCCGCCGACGCCCGGATGAACGGCGTGTTCGCGGCGCGCGCGGCGGGCGTCGCGGCGGGGGTGGATGCGGTGCGCATCGCCGTGCGGATGCTGGACGCCGAGGCCGTGGTCGAAACCCTGGTGGAAGACGGTCAGGCCTTCGACGCCGGGGCGGCCCTGGTGCGGGTTCAGGCCAACGCCCGCGCCCTGCTGGCGGCGGAACGGACGGCGTTGAATATCCTGGGCCGGATGTGCGGGATCGCGACGCTGACCCGCGCCTATGTCGAGGCGGTGAAGGGAACCCAGGCGCGCATCGTCGACACCCGCAAGACCACGCCCGGCTTGCGCGCGCTGGAAAAGCACGCGGTGGCGTGCGGCGGCGGCATGAACCACCGTTTCGGTCTGGATGACGCCGTCCTGATCAAGGACAACCACGTGGCCGTCTGCGGCGGCGTCGGCCCGGCGGTGCGCCGCGCCCGCGCCCATGTCGGTCATCTGGTGAAGGTCGAGGTCGAGGTGGATTCCCTGGACCAGTTGGATCAGGCCCTGGCCGAACGGCCGGACGTGGTCATGCTGGACAACTTCACCCTTCCGGCCCTGCGCGAGGCGGTCGAACGGGCCAAGGTCAGTCCCTTCGGACAGCCGGTGCTGGAAGCCTCGGGCGGGGTGACGCTCAAGACGGTCGGCGACATCGCCCGCACTGGGGTGGACGTGATCTCGGTCGGCGCACTGACCCATTCGGCGCCCGTGCTCGACATCGGGCTGGACGCGGCTTGAGCGGTCAGGCCGCAGCGGTCTCCATCTGGGGCTGAGGCGCGGGGCGGCGGCCGAACAGGCGGGCGTTCAGCGCGCGTTGGATCGGACTGTCTACGAAACGGTCGTACAGGGCCGCGCCGATCACCGTGGCGACCAGGGCGCCGCTCCACATCGCCCAGGCCAGCGCCGGGCTGTCGGCCAGAGCCGGAACCAGGCGCGTGGCTAGCGGCTGGACCACGTCGAACCAGACCGCGCCGGTCAGGGTGTGGACCATGAACAGGCAGAAGCTGACCCGCGCGCCCCAGGCGGCGAAGGGCAGGGCGCGGGTGGTCGGCGAGGCGCCGCAGCCGATCATGACGGCGCAGATCGACAGGATGTTGATCATGTCGGGACCGGCCAACACGGCGTTCAGCACCAGGACCGCGCCGCCGCCGAAACCGATCACGCGCGCCGTCGAGGCCTTGAAGCGGGCGGTCTGCACCGCGCGAGCCAGGGTCAGGCCGACCAGGAACAGGGGCGCGGCGCGGAAGAAACACCATTGGAACGGCAGGTTGAACTGTTCCGAACCGAACAGGGCGACGCTGAGCAGGTTCGAGCCGGTCAGGATCAGCAGGCCCAGGCTGAGCGCGGAGGCCGGATTGGCGATGCGCAACATGGCGCGCCACAGCATGGGGAAGAAGGCGTAGCAGATCAGCAGGGTGGAGATGGTCCAACTGGGGATGTTCCAGTGGCCGCCGCCCAGGCCGAAGGCGTGCAGCAGCAGCACCTGGGCGGGCAGGCCGGACCAGTCGAAACGACCGGCATTGTCCGAGGTGAAACCCAATAGGGCGCCAGCCCCGACCATGGCGGCCAGCAGGGCCAGGGTGATCAGGTGCGTCGGGTAACAGCGCGCCAACCGTTTGGACCAGAACCGTCCCAGCGAGATGCGCCGCGCGGCGACCGCCGGGCCATAGGCCTTGGCCAGGACGAAGCCGGACAGCATCAGGAAGAAGTCGGTGGCCAGATAACCGCGGTCCAGGAAGGGATGCAGCTCGTTGAGAGCGATCGGCGCCTGATCTCCGAAATGGAACACCACGACGAACAGGGCGGCGACGAAACGCAAGGCGTCCAACGCCCCGCCACGCAGGGGGGGAGAAGACGCCGGGGACAGGGACGCGGACATGATCAAGCCTCATCCGTCCCGGAGCGGGACGGTCGCCGGTCAGTCCCGCAAGCCCTGTTCCATGATCATCATGGACGACGCAATGAGTGGTGTTGACGCCGCCCCTAGGCGGGGTTGGCGGGGGCGGCTTCCGATGCGGCGGAGGCGGCCTGAGCCGTCGGCGCCTCGGGCGTCGAGGCGGGACGGCCTTCCTGCGCCAGCAACAGGGTGTAGGCCACGGCCTGACCCGCCTGGCGCGCGGTCTCGACGGGATCGAGACCGGCTTGGATCAACTGGCCCTGGTCGCTCGCGACCGAGGGGCGCGCGGCATAGGTGAAGGCCGCGCCCGAACCGGAACGCCCGCCGAAGCGGTAGAACAGGTGCTGGCCGACCTGGGTCACGCGGATCAGAGAGCCGCGCCACGCCGGGCTGACGCCGGTGGTGTGGAAATGGGTGGCCGAACCGACGGGCGCATAGACGTAGCCGGACAGGGCGCGCGAGGCGATGTCGCGGGCGCGGTTCCAGGCGGCGCGGTTGACGCGGCCCCGCATGGAGCCGTCGCAGGTGAAGCTGAACTGGCAGCCGGTGCGGCGCCCGGCGCCTTGGAACACCACGCCGCAGACGCTGTTGGGGAAGGCGCCGTGACGGGCGCGATTCAGCACCACCTGAGCCACCGCCCGCATACCATCGGAACCTTCGCCGCGCGCCTCGTAATAGGCGGCCTGGGTCAGGCAATCGAGATCGCGGGATTCGTCGATGGCGACGCCCAGGCGGAAGGGCTGGACCTTGGGACCGGTCAGGCTGACCTGACGCAGACCGGCGTCCTGGGTTCCACGAAGCTGCTCCAGCCGGGCGGTCAGCAGCGCCGCCTGGCGGTCCCGCTGGGCCGAACCGGCGACGGTGTAGGGATCATGACGCCGGGCGATGGCCAGGGCGCCTTCGTCCAGGCCGCCGGCGGCGGCCGACAGGGCCTCTTCGGTGAAACCGGCGGACGTCGCCGCCTGAATGCGCTCAGCCTGGCCCCGCACCGTGCTCGCCCGCGCCGCCGCGCCGCCCAGATAGGCACCGCCCACGGCCAACCCGACCAGACCGCCGAACATGGCCGCCATCGCCATGGGCCGCATACGCGCCACACGGTCGGCAGGCCTGAAAGCGCTCAGGCTGAGGGTATGGGACAAAGGCGTGGTCCTGTTCAGCAGGGCGGGAATCGTCGCCCTCGGGTCGTCTCGCCTGCTGAACGCCCGTCTCGGGGTTCGGCCGCGGAACCGGTGCTCGGCAAAGGGCCGGGCGTCGGGAAGGCGCGCCTATAGCCATCCGTTTATGGCGTCAATGTGGTTGATTCGCAACTTTATGCTGCGCCGCAACAAAAATGAGAAGAATTCGCACATCCGAGCGCGTTGGACAGACAAGACGCTGTCGTCGTCACAGCTATACGACGCAATACTGTATCCATTGTCTGAATGTCTTCCAGCCCGTTGTCGAATCGGTCGCGGCGAGGATTTGTCGTCAGGATTCACGGCGTCACATTATCCGCCGATATCTAAAAGCGACTGCGCAAGGGGAACTTCCGCTGTGACCGGTTCGTTCCTTGGTCGCACAGGAGACACGAGAGCATGAGAGTTTCGAACATGACTGTTGCGGGCGGCTTGGCCTTGTTGATGCTGGCGGCCTGCGGAACGACCATCGAGCAGAAGGCGGCGACCGGCGCCGTGGCCGGGGCTGTGGTGGCCGGTCCCGTAGGCGCGGCCGTGGGCGGCGCGGCGGGCGCGGCGGTGGGACAGGCGTCGAAGCCGGACTGATGCTCTTGCTCTGACACGCTCGCCCTGACGCGGGACGACGGCGTCAGGTCTCGACAGACGACGGGCGAGGTCCGAACCGCTCCAATCGGCGCAACGGAGACGCCGATGAAGACCGCCGCCCTTGCGCTGTTGAGCCTCGCCGCGCCCCTTGTCGCGTCCCTGGCCGCCAGCCAATCGGCGACGATGCGGCTGGGCGGACTGGAGACCGCCTATGACCCGACCGCGATGCGGGTCGAACGGTTCGAAGGCGGTCTGGTGCTGGAGAGCGACGGGGCCTGGACGCGCAGCGCCGCCTATGTCGAGGTGTCCGAGACCGAACCCTGCTCGCCCCAGGCCATGCGGGCGGCCCTGGGCGAGCGCGGCGACACGGGCGAGGACGCCGGGTCCCGCACCCTGGCTTCGGGACTGACCCTGCACTGGGCCACGAGTTGGACCGGGTGTCGCGCCTTGACCGGTCGGCCCGTCGCGGCCTGCATCCGCCACGACGGCGTGACGACGCGGGTGCGGGGCCTGGATCTGGGCTGCCAGACGCCGGTGGACCAGGACATACTGATCCTGGCCTTGCTGCAAGGTGCGCGTCCGGCGGGCGAATCCGGCTAGCGACCCTTGATTTTCGCCGCCGTTTGGGGTTCAGCGTGCGGCATCCCACATGAAGACGACGGCGGTCGCCGTTTCGACCGCGCGATGAAGGACACCCATACGCTCGCATGAGAGATCTGAAGAACACCGGCTTCACCGACCGTTTGACCGCCCAGCAGGAGGCCAAGAAGGCCCTGCTCGCCCGTTTCAAGCCCAAGGCCGCCGCCCCGGACCCCGAGTTCGAAAAGCTGGCCGCCAAACGCGCCGCCGAGAAGGAGGCCCTGCGCCAGGAGCATGAGCTGGCCAAGGCCGAGCGCCGTCGCGAAAAGGCCGAGAAGGAAGCCGCTCAACTGGCGGCCGAGCGCGAAGCCCAGGACGCGATCGACGCCGAGAAGCGCGCCGCCCGCAAGGAGCGTAAACAATTGACCAAGGAAGAGCAGAAGGCGCGCCGCGACGCGCGCTACGCCGCCCGCAAGGCGCGACGCTGATCCTGACGCATCGTTGAACGGATACGGCCGTCGGGGCGACCCGGCGGCCGTTTTCGCATCAGGCCGGCAGTTCGCCCTCGTCGAGGATGCGGCGCAGCCGGTCGGCCGAATAGGGTTTGGGCAGGAAGGGCCAGGGGGCGTCCTTCAACGCTTCGTCGACATCTTCGCCGACATAACCCGAGGTCAGGACGATGCGCATGGTCGGGTGCCGGGGGGCGACCCGGCGCGCCAGTTCGACGCCCGTCATGCCGCCGGGCATGACGATGTCGGTCATCATCAGGTCGAAACGCTTCTTCTTCAGTACGTTCAGGGCCTGGGGGGCGGTTTCGGCGACGGTGACCTCCAGCCCCATGGATTTCAGCAGGTCCGCGGCCACGGCGGCCACGGCGGCGTCGTCCTCGACCAACAGGATGCGGCGGCCCGCGGGCGCGATGGGCGAGGCGGCGCGCGCGCTTTCGACCGGCGCCTCCTCTGTGTTGGCCAGCGGCGGCAGGAACAGGCGGACCTCGGTCCCGCGCCCGACCTTGGACGAGATGCGGACGCCGCCGCCGGACTGGCGCGCGAATCCATACACCTGGGACAGGCCCAGGCCGGTGCCCTTGCCGACGGACTTGGTGGTGAAGAAGGGTTCGAACACCCGGTCCATGACTTCGGGCGTCATGCCGGCGCCGTCGTCGCCCACGGCGACGCAGACATAGGTTCCGGCGGCCAGTTCCGGAATCTCGCCGGCGGCGACCGTACAATCCAGGGTCAGGACGGTGATGCGGCCCTTGTCGCCCACGGCGTCGCGGGCGTTGACGATCAGATTCAGCAGGGCGGCCTCGAACTGGGCCGGGTCGACATTGACCCGCACGCCGCCGCGTTTCAGCTTCAGCTTGAACTCGACCGCCTCGCCCACGGCGCGACGCAGCAACGGCTCGCCTTCGCGGATCAGGCCGTTCAGGTCGATGGCCTCGGGGCGCAGGGCCTGGCGCCGCGAAAAGGCCAGGAGCTGGTGCGTCAACCGTTCGCCGCGTCGGGCGGCGGCCAGGGCGGCCTCGCCCAGCTTCTTGCGCTGCGCGGCGTCCTCGGGCGCGCGCAAGATCATGTCCAGGGCGCCGATGACCACGGTCAGCAGGTTGTTGAAATCATGGGCCACGCCGCCGGTCAGCCGTCCGACCGCCTCCATCCGCTGGGCGTGCAGCAAGTCGGCCTCGGCCTTGGCCTTTTCGGCGAGGGCCTCGCCGACGCGCTCTTCGAGCAGTTCGTTGATGCGCTTCAGGTCATCCTCTGCCCGCTTGGCGTCGGTGACGTCGATCGAGGCGCCGACATAGCCCTGGAAGACGCCCGAGGCGTCGTAGCGCGGCACGCCTTCTGTGCGCAGCCAGCGTTCGCCCAAGGTGGGATGGGCCATGCGCACCACGGCTTCGAACCGGTCTTGCACCTGATGCGCCGTGGCGAAGCCCGCCTCGAACCGGGCCAGGTCCTCGGGGTGGATGCGGCGGCGCCAGGCGGGGGTCAGGCGGCTGTTCGAACGGACGCCGAAGAAGGTCTTGTAGCGGCGGTTGGCGAAGATGATCTGAAATTGATCATCGCTCATCCAGATCAGGGCCGGGGCGCTGTCGGCCACGGTGCGGAAGCGGGCCTCGGATTCGGCGATGCGGTGCTCGGCCTCGACGCGCGCGGTCTCGTCGCGCAGGGTCAGGACGGCGCCCATGCGCGCGCCATCGACGCCGAAGACCGGACGCGCGTTGCCGACCGCCAGCACCTCGACGCCGTCAGGTCTGCGGATGCGCCAGCGGGCGTCCAGCACGGTCTCGCCCTTTTGCACGGCGCGGGCCAGCGGCAGGGTCTCCGGCGGGTGGACCTGGCCGTCCTCGGTCAGCAGATTGTAGGTCGCGGCATAGTCTTTCGGCGCGACGTCGAGCGTCAGCACCCCGTGCAGGCGAGCGGCCGCTTCGTTGATGAAGATGACCCGGCCCTCCGGGTCGGTGACGACGACGCCTTCGGCCAACTGGCCCAGTATGGCGTCGCGCTCGGCGGCTGCGGCGGCCAGGCGCGCATTGGTCTCACGGATCTCGGTGACATCGAAGGCCACGCCCACGAAACCGGCGACGGGACCGGTCGGACCCATGCGCGGACGCGAAAACGTCTTCAGCCAGCGGTATTCGCCATCGTGACGACGATAGCGCGCCTCCATCGAGAAGGGCGCGCCGGCGGCTTCGCCGGCCAAGGATTCGGCGACGATCCGGTCGCGGTCGTCAGCATGGATCATGGCGCGCCAGTCGGCCTCTCGCGCCTGCTCATAGGAACCGCCGCTGAAGGCGACATAGGCCTGGTTCACAAACTCGCGCACCTGATCGTGGCCGGTGACCCAGATCAGCACCGGGGCGGTGTCGGCGACGGCGCGGAAACGTTGCTCGCTTTCGCGCACGGCGGTTTCGGCGCGAGCGCGCTCGACCTCGGTCCAGGTGCGCGAAGCCACATCCTCGACCAGGGCGATCTCATCCGATGTCCAGTCTCGGACCTGGGTGTGGTGGACATAGAGAAAGGCGCGCAGCCGACCGCCGCGCATCAGCGGCGCGCGGATTATGGCGCGGGTCTGGATGGCTTCGAAGGCGTGGGCCACATCGGCGGTGCGCGAATCCAAGCGCACGTCGGGAGCCGCGACTGTCCGGCCCTGGGCCAGGTCCTTCATAAGGGCTTCGCCGAAGACGTGCAGACCGAAGCGGCCCTGGGCGCTGGTGACGCCGGATGTCCAGTCGGGGGTGTTGGCCACGACCCCGCGTCGTGCATCCAATTCGCCATAACCGACGCGGTGAACGCCCAGTTCGTCGCCCAGGGCCTTTTCGCTCGCGCCCATGATCTCGATGGGGTCCGACAGATCGCGGATGCGATCGCTGAGGTCCAGAAGGAAGCTCTGGCGGCGCTCCTGCGTGGCCAGGGCGTCCAGGGCTTCGCGCGTGTCGGTGGTGTCGAAGGCCATGCCGACATAGCCCAACAAGCCGCCTTCGCCGTCGCGACGCGGCTTGACCGCGACCCGCATCCAGCGCCACGCGCCGTCGGCGCGCGGGAACCGGGCTTCGAAGCCGTAGGGCAGGTGCGAGGGCCGGGCCTGAGCCTGGACGGCGGCGACGGCGCCCAGGTCGTCGGGGTGCACGGCCTGTTTCCAGGCATGACCCAGGATACGGTCGGCGGGACCGCCCAGGAATTCGACCAGGGCCGTGTTCGCGAATTCGACCTCGCCCTCGGTGTTCGTCAGCCAGACCGGCGAGGGCGCGGTGTCGGCCATCAGGCGGAAACGTTCCTCGCTTTCCCGCAGGGCGGCCTCGGCGGCGCGGGCTTCGGTGACGTCGGTGTTGACCCCCGCCATGCCCAGGAAGCTCCCATCACGGGCGAAGCGGGGCTGGGCCTGGGTGCGCAACACGCGCCAGACGCCGTCGGCGCGCCGATAGCGCGCCTCGACGACGAAACCCTGGGCCGCGCGAGCGGCGGCGATGGTCTCGGCCCTGACCCGCTCCTGATCGTCGGGGTGAAGGGTCGAGGCGAACTCGAAGGCCGAAAGATCGTCGTCCACCCCCCAGAATTTCCGCTGAGCCTTGTTCAGATGGACGCATTCGCCCGCCGGGCCGCTCATCCACAGAAGGGCCGGCGACAGCTCGCTGAACCCGTGCAGCCAGGTCTCGGTCTCCTCGGCGCGGGCGTCCGAAACGGTCAGGGCGCGTAAGGAAGCCTCCAACCGCATCACCGTCTCGCGCAAGGCGGCGGCGACGAAGGTGATGAAGACGCCCACGATGACGAAATTGACCGTGGAGGCCACGCCGGCTCGATCCCACACCCCGACGCCCTGGACATCCTTTCCCAGAACCATCTGGACCAGCACCAGGCATCCGGCGGTGGCGGTGAAGCCCGCGATGCGCCCCCCCGCCAGGGCCGCCAGGATCACGCCGGGCAGCAGAATCATAAAGCCGCTGGTCTGGGCGTACAGGCTGGAAGCCGCGAAACGAAAGCCGACGGCCAGGGCCGCGCAGACGACGCCGATCAACAGGCTTTGAAACGGAGACGTGACGGGGCGTCGCGCCAGGCGCGACAGCACGGTCCCGAAATCGAACGCCCGCGCGAAGACGTGGACGGCCCTCATATCACCCCCGAATTTCGCCAGGACGCGAAAAACCGCAACGCTTGGGTCCGCTCGAGCGTTCCTTGGCGTTCCATCCCGTTGGAAAGCCATGAGTAGCGCCGCTGCGCGGGCTTGGCGAAGGGTTTCGTGCTTCCTACTTTCGGTCGTGTCAGACTGGCCGAATTCGGAGACCCTGTACCTGATGAAGGCCGCGACCAAGACCGGCACGACGGAGATCGGCGGGCGCGAAATCGTCTGGGCGATCCGACGTTTGGTCTTCGGCCAAAAGCCGACTGGATATTGCGCATCGTCCGGGGAGGGCGCTAAACCGCGCGCCGACCGTCGATATCCGGTCGTGAAACGGCCGCATCGGGCCGCTTAAAGGGTGTCCATGCACCGCGTCCGCTGGAACAGGCTGAAGGCTTTGGGAGGTCGCGGCGTCGCCGCGGCTCCGGCCGTGCTGGCCGCCCTGGGCGTGGCCATGGCCGCCGGGTCGACGCCGCGTCCCGATATGGACCGCACCGCCGAGGCGGTGGCTCGGCTGACCCATGGCGACCTGTCGGAAAACGGCATGGCCGCCGTGCGCGGACGGCTGGACCCGGCGCAACTGGCCCTGGCGCGGCGGCACGATCCGTTGTTTCGACAGGCGGCCCTGTATGGGCTGACGCCGGGTTGGGAGACCTTGACCCTGGCCGGCAAGCCGGGACTGGACCTGGGCGCCACGGGCCTGGAGGCCCAGAAGCTGAACGCGGCCATGCCGACGGCCGCCAACGCCCTGCGTCCCGCCCAGGTCTTCAAATTCACGCCCAAGACGGCTGAGGACCGTCGCCGCGCCCTGCGCTGCCTGACCCAGGCGGTCTATTATGAAGCCGCGCTGGAGCCTTCCCTGGGCCAGGAGGGCGTGGCCCAGGTGGTGCTGAACCGGGTGCGCGATCCCAACTATCCCAACAGCGTCTGCGGCGTGGTGTTCCAGGGGGCCGAGCGGACCACGGGCTGCCAGTTCAGCTTCACCTGCGACGGGTCCTTGGGCCAGTCTCCCGTGGCCTGGGCCTGGAACCGGGCGCGGCGCGTGGCCGAAGCCGCCCTGGCTGGCCGTGTGAGCCAGAACGTCGGTACGGCGACCCACTATCATGCCGACTATGTGCACCCCTGGTGGTCGCCGACCCTGGCCAAGATCACCCAGATCGGGGCGCACATCTTCTATCGCTGGAAGGGCGTCAGCGGCGAAACCGCGGCCTTCCGTCAGGCCTATTCCGGTCGCGAACCTCTGATCGACGAGGCCCGCTTCTCACGTCCGCCCCTGCTGGCGGCCGTTGATGTCGGCGCCACGGCCGATCCCGAGAGCGTCGAGGCCATCGCCAGGGCCAACGGCGTGGAGATGCGTACCGTCCAGATCGACGGCCAGACCCGTGTGGTGGGCGCCGCCAGCCTGGGCGGGCGTCGCCTGCCGACGCGCGAGGAGATCGCCGAGATCAACGCCCGTCTGGACACCTTCCAGGCTCAGCCGCCGCACGTCGCCCCGACTGCGTCCCCGCCCGGCGTGACGGCCATGGCCGTGGAAGAGGTCGGCAAACCGCAAGGGTGATCGACGCGCGGTTCGCCATGGCCGAGTCTCCTTATCGCATCCCGCCGGAATGAGGCGTTCGCCCGGCGCGCGCGTATAAGGGGTATTGAGCGCAGTCTCGCGGCCGAGGTTTGAGGCCCCGTTCGTCGCGTCATGCGCGTTTGAGGACCGCAGGATGAAACCGGACGCCGCGCCGCCGCACCCTCACGATCATCATGACCATGGTCATGACGCAAGTCAGGCCGAACCCGCTTCGGGCGCCGCCGCCCACGCCGCCCACGGCGGAGGTCACGACCACGGGACGATGATCGCCAGCTTCCGACGGCGCTTCTGGGTGGTTCTGGCGCTGACGCCGCCCGTCCTTCTGCTGTCGCCGATGATCCAGCACTGGCTCGGCCTGACGGGACGACTGGATTTTCCGGGAGACGACCTGGTTCTCTTCGCCCTGTCCACCGTGGTCTACGTCTATGGCGGCTGGCCCTTCCTGACTGGCTTCGTCTCGGAGATGCGCAAGCGTCAGCCGGGTATGATGACCTTGATCGCCCTGGCGATCTCGACCGCCTATTTCTTCTCTGCCGCCGTCACCTTCGGATTTCCCGGCGAGGCCTTTTATTGGGAGTTGGTGACGCTGATCGGCGTCATGCTGCTGGGTCACTGGATCGAGATGCGCTCGGTCATGGGGGCGTCGCGCGCGCTGGAGGAACTGGTTCGCCTCTTGCCGGACACGGCGACGCGCATCGAAGTCGACGGCTCGACGCGCGAGACGCCGATCTCGACCCTGAGACCGGGGGACCGCATCCTGATCCGCCCCGGCGCCAAGGCGCCCGTGGACGGCGACATCGTGGAAGGCCGGTCGGCCTTCAATGAGGCGATGCTGACCGGCGAGTCGCGTCCCGTCACGAAAGGCATCGGCGACAGGGTGATCGGCGGGGCTGTCAACGGTGCGGACGCCGTCACTGTGGTGGTGACCGCCACCGGCGATCAGACCTATCTGGCCCAGGTCATCGATCTGGTGAAAGCGGCGCAGGCGACCCGTTCGCGCACCCAGGATGTCGCCAATCGCGCCGCCGCCTGGTTGACCTACATCGCGCTGGCCGCCGGGATCGGCGCCTTTTTGGTCTGGTTGGGGCTGGGTCGATCGCCCAGCTTCGCCCTGGAGCGGATGGTGACGGTGATGGTGGTCGCCTGTCCGCACGCCCTGGGACTGGCGGTGCCTCTGGTGGTCGCGGTCAGCACCTCGCTTAGCGCCGCACACGGCCTGTTGATCCGTGATCGCGCCGCCTTCGAACGCGCCCGCAAGCTGAACGCCGTGGTCTTCGACAAGACCGGCACCCTGACGGAAGGCCGTTTCGGCGTCAGCGACATCGTCCCGCTTGGCTCGGGCGACGAGAACGCGGACCTCGCCGCCGCCGCCGCCGTCGAAAGCCAGTCAGAGCATCCCATCGCCCGCGGCATCGTCGCCGAGGCGCGTGCGCGCGGCTTGAAGCTTCCCCGGGCCAGAGGCGTGCGCAACCTCACCGGCGAGGGGATCGTCGCCCAGGTCGACGGCCGCGACGTCCGCATCGTCAGCCCCGGCCACCTGGCCCGTCAGGGCCGCGCCGTCGATCCGGCGCGCGTGGCGGCGCTGGAATCTCAGGGCAAGACCGTGGTGGTGCTGGTGCGGGACGGACAGCCCCGCGCCCTCTTCGCGCTGGCCGACATCGTGCGCCCGGAGTCCCGTGAGGCGATCGCTGGACTTAAGGCGTTGGGGATCACCTCCATCATGCTCACCGGCGACGCGCGCGGCGTCGCCAAGGCGGTGTCCGAGGATCTGGGCGTCACGGAGTTCATCGCTGAGGTGCTGCCGGATCAGAAGGCGGCCAAGATCGAGGAACTCCAGGGGCGCGGCCTGACGGTCGCCATGGTCGGCGATGGGGTCAATGACGCCCCCGCCCTGGTCGTGGCCGATCTGGGCGTCGCCATCGGGGCGGGAACCGACGTCGCTGTGGAATCGGCTGATGTCGTTCTGGTGCGCAGCGACCCGCGCGACGTCGTCTCCATTCTCGGTCTGTCTCGCGCCACCTATCGCAAGATGGTCCAGAACCTGCTGTGGGCCACGGGGTATAACGCCGTGGCCATTCCCATGGCCGCGGGGGTCACCTTCGGCACGGGCTTCATGATGAGTCCGGCGGTCGCCGCCGTCTTCATGTCGATCAGCACGGTCGTCGTCGCGATCAACGCCCAACTATTGCGTTTCTACAGGAGCTGAAGACAGGCGAGGCGGACGCGGCGAGGTCGGGGCGAGCCGAGGGTCGCTTACCAGACCCCGATCTTCTCGGCCTGTTTGTGGCTGATGGGATGACCGGCGGCCTTGTGATCCTCTTCGGCCAGGAAGCGGGCGGCCTCCAGGGCGGCCATACAGCCCATGCCGGCGGCGGTGACGGCCTGGCGATAGACGTCGTCGGTGACGTCTCCGGCGGCATAGACGCCTTCGATCGTCGTCGAGGTCGCGCCCGGCTTGACCACCAGATAGCCGCCCGCCTTGGTCTCCAACTGATCCGCGAACAGCGCCGAGGACGGGGCGTGGCCGATGGCGATGAAGACGCCGTCGGCGGGGATTTCGCGAAGGTCGTCGGTGTTGACGTTCTTCAGCCGCACGCCGGTGACGTTGCGGGCCGTCCCGTCGACGACGCCCAGGATTTCATCCACGGCGACATCCCAGATCACCCGGATCTTGGGATGGGCGAACAGGCGATCTTGCAGGATCTTCTCGGCGCGGAACTCATCGCGGCGGTGAACCACCGTCACCGTCTCGGCGAAATTGGTCAGGAACAGCGCCTCTTCCACGGCGGTGTTGCCGCCGCCGACCACCACGACCTGTTTGCCGCGATAGAAGAAGCCGTCGCAGGTGGCGCAGGCCGAAACGCCGAACCCCTGATACTGCGCCTCGGACTCCAGCCCCAGCCATTTGGCCTGGGCGCCGGTAGAGATGATCACCGTCTCGGCCAGCAGTTCGTCGCCGGAATCCAACGTCAGACGGAAGGGGCGGCTCGACAGGTCGGCCTGGGTGACGATGTCGTGGATCACCTCGGTCCCGACGTGACGGGCCTGGGCCTCCATCTGCTCCATCAGCCAGGGACCCTGGATGGTCTCGGCGAAACCCGGATAGTTCTCGACATCGGTGGTGATGGTCAGTTGGCCGCCCGGCTGGATGCCGGCGATCACCACCGGATTCAGCGAGGCGCGGGCCGCATAGATGGCGGCGGTCCAGCCGGCGGGACCGGAACCGATGACGGCGACTCTGACAAGACGAGGCTGGGCGGTGCGGGGAGTGCTCATGAGTCCCTACTTAGCGTCGATTCCGCCCAGGGCCAGCGACGCGACCGCCATTCGGCCGAATCCATCACGGAAACCGCTGATCGGTGATTGACCCCTGGCGGCGATATCCGTCATCAAGGGCCATGACGACCGACAGCCGAATTCTGAAGGAAACACGCGGCCAGATTCGCAAATTCATGGCTGTGACGCGCCGTGGGGTCGATCACGCCGAGGTGGCCCAGACCGTCTATGACAATGGCGGGCTGAGCGCCCAATACCTGGTCATGACCGTGATCTCGGCGGCCATCGCCATCCTGGGTCTAATGCTGTCGTCGCCCGCGGTGGTCATCGGGGCCATGCTGATGTCGCCGATGATGGGTCCGATCGTGGCCTTGGGCTTCTCCTTGACGTTGCTGGATCTCAACGAGCTGAAGCGCGCGCTCAAGGCTATCGTCGTCGGCCTGGCGGTGGCGCTCAGCGTGTCGATCATCCTGACCTTGATCTCGCCTCTGAAGGAGCCGACTGCCGAGATCTTGGCGCGCACGCGGCCGAATTTCTTCGACCTGTTGATCGCGGTCTTTTCCGGCATCGCCGGCGCCTATGCGGTCATCACGCAGAAGGGCGCGACCATCATCGGCGTGGCCATCGCCACCGCCCTGATGCCGCCGATCGCGACGGTCGGCTTCGGTCTGGGCACGGGCGACCTGCGTATCGCGGGCGGGGCCTTCTTCCTGTTCATGACCAACCTGGTGGCGATCGCCTTCGCCGCCACCCTGACGGCTGGTTTCTATGGGTTCCGTCCGCGTCTGAAGGAACGGCCGGGCAGCGGCCGCTGGCGCGCGGCGGCGGTGGTGGTCGTGTTCGTCCTGCTGTCGACGCCGCTGGTGCTGTCGCTGCGGGCCATAGGTCTGGAAAGCAAGGCGACAGCCGAAACGCGGATCGCGGTTTCGGACATCTTCGCGGGCGCGGATTCACGCATCACCCTGCTGGATGTGCGCAGCGAACATGGGCAGGTCAACGTCTCGACCCTGGTCAGCACCCGCGAACTGGCGCCCGACGCCGAGCGCCGCTTGAGCGACCGGCTGGCCGCGGCGCTGCACACGCCGGTCCAGGTGGAGCTGGACCAGATCGTCGTGGCCGACCCGCACGCGACGGCCCGCGCCGTCCAGGCCAGCCAGACTGCGGCGGCGGACCCCGTGGCGGCCCTGCGGTCGCGACTGATCGAATCGGTTCCCTTCCCGACCGACGCCGTCATGCTGGACGAGTCGAACAGCCGCGCGCTGATCGTGCTGAGGTCCGATGCGGGACTGGACCTGAGCAGCGCCTATGCGCTGGAGAAGGCGTTGCAGGCCCGGTTCGAGACCATGACCATCTGGGTGGCCCCGCCTTTGACGCCCTTCGATGCGGTGGACCTGGGTGATCCCGCCGCGGTCGAGCAGGCCGCCTGGGCCTTGATCCGCTGGCGTGCGACGCCCGCCGTCACCTTCTGCCGTCCGACGCCCGCGCCGCCGCTCACCGCCCAGCAAACATCCGAGGCGTCAGCCGACGCCCCCCCGCCCCAGAGCGACCGCGAGCGATTCCTGGCGGCCTTGGCGTCTCGGGGCGTGACCTTGTCGCCGCACACGGGACCGACTTGCCGTCGCGGCGACATCAATCTGGCGCGGATCGCCCTGAGTTAAGACGGGCGACGGCCCAGGGCGTCCAGCACGGCCTGGGCGGCGCGGTCGGTCTCGGTCAGGGGCGCATAGCGCCAGGTCTGCAACGGCAGGGCGAACGGTCGTGCGGCGCCGTGGGCCGACAGGGCCTCGTGCAGGCGGGTGAATTTGTCGCCCGCGCCGGTGGCGACCATTGACAGGATGTGCACCGGCTTGCCGGTCGAGGCGGCCTCGGCGGCCATGTTTGCGCTGTCCTCGGTGACCAGGATGTGGTCGGCGGCCTCCAGGAAGGCGAACAGGGGGTTGGGTCCGCTGCCGCGCCAGATCCAGCTCGGCAAGGTCCGCAGACGGCGGGTCATGATCTTGCGCGCGCTCTCGGGCGTGCGACGCGAGAAGGTCATCAGCAGCGAGCCGCCGGTCTTGGTCACCGTGTCGGCGATGCGTTCGGCCAGGGCCGCGGCATGGTCGTCGGTCAGGTCGAAGACCTTGGACTTGCCGCCGATCATGGCGACGATGCGCGGATGCGGCAGGGCGCCGATCTGATCGACATAGACGGGGGCCGCCTCGGTCAGGCGATCAGGCGTGATGCGGTGCGGACTGCCGACGATGGACAGGACGTTGGCGCCCTTCAGGCCGTCATGAGCCGGGGCGATCACCATGTCGAAACGCGCCGGGTCCAGGCGCGGGTCCTGAATTTGCACGACGAAGGGGCGGGGCGCCGTTCCCCGTCGCATCCACAGCGACAACGGCAGGCTGGCGCGACCGGCGGCGATCCACAGATCGGGCGGGTCGCCGTCCAGGGCGTTGGTCGCCTTGTCCAACATGAAGGGCTGTTTCAGGTCGGCGGGCAGCCAGTCGAAGGCGCGTTTCCAGCGGACCTTGCGGTCCTGGATGCGCGCGGACGTGCGGCGGGCGACAGCCTCCGCCAGCCCCAGGGCCTGATTGCGGATGCCGGCGCGGCCGTCGGTGACGACGCGGATGACAAGGGGTTCGGCGGACGGGGAGGATCCGGCCGCCGTCACCGTCTTATTTCCACTCGACCTTGGCGATTTCATAGGCCTTGACCCCGCCGGGGGTGTTGACCTCGACCGTGTCCCCGACGGCCTTGGAGATCAAGGCCCGCGCGATCGGAGACGCCACCGAAATCCGGCCCGCCTTCACATCGGCCTCGTGCTCGCCGACGATCTGGTAGCGGCTCTTCTCGTCGGTGTCCTCGTCGATGACGGTCACCGTGGCGCCGAATTTGACCTGGTCGCCAGACAGTTTGGAGACGTCGATCACCTGGGCGCGCGAGATCTTGTCCTCGATCTCGGCGATCTGGCCCTCGATCCAGCCCTGGCGCTCCTTGGCGGCGTGATACTCGGCGTTTTCGCTGAGATCGCCGTGGGCGCGGGCCTCGGAGATGGCTGCGATCACGCTCGGCCGTTCGACCGACTTCAATTGCTTCAACTGATCGTCGAGGGTGCGATAGCCCTCGGCCGTCATCGGCACTTTTTCCATTGTGTCGTGAGTTTCTTGGTCGCCCTGGAGACTGGAAGGAGGTCGGTGGAAAGTGAATCCCGCCGCGGGGCGAGCGCGGCGGGGGACGAAAAGACTAGGCCGATGGACGAGAAAATTCAAGATCGCGGATAACGGCGCTCCATTCGGATCGGATGACATTCCCATCGCGCGGCGGTCTCGGCCAGGTCGACGGGCGCCAAGCCGCGCTCAGGAATAGGCATAGGGACCGCCGCGCTCCAGCGCCCTTTGATAGGCCGGACGGGCGTGGATGCGGCTCAAGAAGGCGTCCAGCCGGGGTCGGTCCTGACGGCGGAAGGCGCGCTGGGCGGCGGTCTCGACCGGAAAGCTCATCATGATGTCGGCGGCGGTGAAGGCGTCGCCCGCGAACCATTCGGACTTGGTCAGTTCAGTCTCCCAGAAGTTGGCGTGGGCCTTCAGTTGCGGGTCGATGAAGCCGGACTGGGCCTTGGCCGCCACGCCGTTGACGATGGGCCGCACCAGGCCCGGCGCTCGTTTGGGCAACTGGCCGAAGATCAGCTTCAGCAACAGGGGCGGCATGGCCGAGCCTTCGGCATAGTGCAGCCAATAGGTGAAGCGGCGACCCTCGGGCGTGCGCGGCGGCGGGCGCAGACGGCCGTTTGCGTGCGTGTCCAGGAGGTGTTCGATGATGGCCCCCGTCTCGGCCACGCGGACGTCTCCGTCATCGACCACCGGCGACTTGCCCAACGGATGGATCGCCTTCAACTCGGGCGGGGCCAGCATGGTCCGGGCGTCGCGCTGATAGCGTTTCACCTCATAAGGCAGGCCCAGTTCCTCCAGCAGCCACAAGATGCGCTGGCTGCGGCTGTCGTTGAGGTGGTGGACGGTGATCATGACGGCGGCCCTCGATGTGAGATCGGCAGCATGGGCGGCGGATGCGGGCAAGGTAAAGTGCGATCCGACGGCCATGTTGCGTTCGGGGACGGTTGGGCTAAGCCGTTGGCATGGAGACGCCCGAACCCCGCCTGACCTCGTTGGCCCATGGCGGCGGCTGCGGGTGCAAGATCGCGCCGGGCCTGTTGCGCGAAATGCTGGCGGCGACGCCCCAGACGGCGAGCTTCGCCGATCTGATGGTCGGAACCGAAACCAGCGACGACGCGGCGGTGTGGCGGTTGAACGACCGCCAGGCTCTGGTGGCGACGACCGACTTCTTCATGCCGGTGGTGGACGACCCCTTCGACTTCGGCCGCATCGCCGCGACCAACGCCCTGTCCGATGTCTACGCCATGGGCGGAACGCCGATCCTGGCCCTGGCCCTGGTCGGGATGCCGATCAATGTGCTGTCGACACAGACCATCGGCCGGATCCTGGCGGGGGGCGCCAGCATCTGCGCGGAGGCGGGCGTTCCTATCGCTGGCGGTCATTCGATCGACAGCGTGGAGCCGATCTATGGGCTAGTGGCGCTGGGCCTGGTCGATCCCGAGCAGGTGTTGACCAACCGGGGCGCGCGGCCCGGCGACGTGCTGATCCTGACCAAGGCGCTGGGCGTCGGCGTGTTGAGCGCGGCCTTCAAACAGGGGCGGCTAGACGCGGCGGGCTATGCCGCCATGATCGCCTCGACCACGCGGCTGAACACTCTGGGCGCGCGACTGGCTGGGCGCGCGGGCGTGCACGCGGTGACCGACGTGACGGGCTTCGGCCTGTTGGGCCATGCGCTGGAGATGGCGCGCGGCGCGGAGGCGACGGTTCAGATCACCGCCGAGGCCGCGCCCATGCTGGCGGGGGTCGAGACCCTGCTGGCCCAGGGGGTGCGCACCGGCGCCTCGGGCCGCAACTGGGACAGCTACGGCGAGGCGGTCGAGGGGCTGGAGGCGGGGTCGGTGCGCGACCTTCTGACCGATCCCCAGACCTCGGGCGGCCTGCTGATCGCCTGCGCGGCCGAGGCGGCGGACGCATTGCTGGCCCTGGCCCATGCAGAGGGCTTCGACCGCGCCGCCGTGGTCGGCCGGGTGGTCGCGGGACCGGCGCGGGTGCGGGTCGCGTGATCCGCCGCACGAGCGACCTCGACCGTGCGGCGCGAGCGGCGTTCGACGCGATCATCGACGTGCGCAGCCCTGGCGAGTTCGCCCAGGATCACCTGCCCGGCGCGATCAACCTGCCGGTTCTGGACGACGCCCAGCGCGCCGTCGTCGGGACCGAATATGTGCAAGGCTCCAAATTCCGCGCCCGACGCCTGGGCGCGGCCGTGGCGGCGCGCAACATCGCCGATCACCTGGAGGGGCCGCTGGCGGATCGCGACGGAAGCTTCCGGCCGCTGGTCCATTGCTGGCGCGGAGGCCAGAGGTCCGGGGCCATGGCGGCGGTGATGGACCAGGTCGGCTGGACCGTGACCGTGCTGGACGGCGGCTATGTGACCTGGCGGCGGGCGGTGACGGCGGCGCTGTACGACCGACCGCTGGCCCATCGGCTGGTGCTGCTGGACGGGCCGACGGGCGCGGGCAAGACCGAGGTGCTGAAACGGCTGGCGGCGCGCGGCGTGCAGACCCTGGACCTGGAGGGTCTGGCTAATCATCGCGGCTCGCTGTTCGGGGCGATGCCGGGCGGCCAGCCCGGCCAGAAGCTGTTCGAGAGTTGGCTGTTCGACGCCCTGGAGCGGCTGGACCCCGCGCGGCCGGTGGTGGTGGAGGCCGAGTCGAGCAAGGTCGGCGCGCGGTCGGTTCCGCCCCGTCTATGGGCGGCCATGCGGACAGCGCCCCGGATCGGCCTGGCCGCCTCGGTCGCGGCGCGGGCGGCGTTCAGCGCACGCGCCTATGCGGCGACGGCGGCCGACCACGAAGCCTTGGAGCGCGCCTTCGTCCGTATGCCGCGTCACGTGTCGAAGGCGACCCTGGCCGAATGGCGCGGCCTGGCGGCGGCGGCCGACCACATCGCCCTGGCGGCCGCCCTGATCGAGACCCACTATGATCCCGCCTATCGCCGCAGCGGCGGCGAGGCCGAGCGGGCGGCGACGGTGGACGTGGGCGACCTGTCCGACGCGGCGCTGGAGGCGGCGGCGGACGCCGTCGCGACCATGACGGCGTCTCTTCCGAAGGGCTGAGCGGCCTATTCCGAACGCTTGGGCAGCAGGCTCATGGCGCTTCTCACCATGGCCTCGACGCCGGTGGTGACGGCCGGGCGCGGCTCGATGCGGAAGTGGGACGAATGGTGGGGCGCGGCCTCGGCCAGGTGGTCGGGCGCGGCGCCGCCGACATCCATGAAGACCGCCTTCACCCCGGTCTCGGGCTGGCCGTACAGGGCGAAGTCCTCGGCCCCCATGCTGGTGCGCGGCGGCGAAACCAGCACGCCCTCGCCCATGCCGTCGGCCAGGACGTCGCGGAGGCGCAGGGCCAGCGGCGTGTCATTGATCACCGGCGGCACGCCCGGGCTGGGCTGGGTCACGATGGGCAGCCGGTCCTCGGGCGCGTTCAGGGCCAGGGCCGTGTTGCGGGCGATGCGTTCGACGCCCGCGCGCAGATGCTCGCGCACCTCGGGGCTGTCGGCGCGCAGGGTCAGTTGCAGCTCGACCTGATCGGGAATGATGTTGGAACGCGAGCCGCCATGGATCGACCCCACGGTGACCACGGCGCCTTCGAGCGGACTGATCTCGCGGCTGCGCAAGGTCTGAAGCGCCACCACGATGTAGGAGGCGATCACCACCGGATCGACCGTCATGTGCGGCGAGGCGCCATGGCCGCCGATGCCGCGCACCGTCATGTTGAGACTGTCTGAACTGGAATAGGCGATGGCCTCGGGCACCTGAACATGGCCTACCGGAAGACCGGCCTTCACATGGAAGCCCAGGGCGTAGTCCGGTTTCGGGAAGCGGGTGTAGAGACCGTCTTCCAGCATGGCGCGGGCGCCGCGCACGCCTTCCTCGGCGGGTTGGCCGATCAGGACCAGCGTGCCCGACCAGGCGTCACGCCGGGCCATCATCTGGCGCGCCGCGCCGATCAGGGCGGCCATGTGCACGTCGTGGCCGCAGGCGTGCATGACCGGTTTCTCGACCCCGTCGACATCGACCTGGGTGGCGGTGGAGGCGTAGGGCAGGCCGGTCTCCTCGCGGATCGGCAGGCCGTCCATGTCGGCGCGCAGCATGACCGTGGGACCCGGCCCGTTGCGCAGCACCGCCACCACCCCGTGGCCGCCGACGCCGGTGGTTACGTCATAGCCCAGGGCGCGCAGTTCCTCCGCCATGCGGGCGGCGGTCTGGACCTCAAGCGTCGAAAGCTCGGGGTTGCGGTGCAGATGCTCCCACAGGGCGCCCAGATTGGCGTCATAGTCGGCGGCGATGGCGGCGCGCAGGTCGGCCAGAGTCGAAGGCGAAGCCGGGACCTGGGCCATGGCTGGTCCAGACAGAGCGGCGACAGCCCCCGCAAGCAAAAGCATGGATCGCATATCTGTGGTCCCCCAATTTCGGCGGCGACCTTAGACCAGCGTGCGGCGGGTGCAATGCGGGCGGCTTGTCATCGATAACGGGGCGAGGTCCTATGACTGAAACCGGGAGCGCCGCCATGACCATCGACCGCCGTCGCCTGTTGGGATCGGCCGCCGCCCTGGCGGGCGCCGTCGCCTTGCCGTCCGCCGCCTGGGCGCGCCGTAACGAAGAGGACGCCAGGCTGGACGCCCTGCTGACCCGCCAGTTCGAAGAGGCGTTGGACGACGCGCCGGAAGACGCGACGAACCTGGGTCTGGACGTCGGTGAACGCGCCGGTCAACGCGGCCGGTTGGGGAACCGGTCGTCGGAGTTCTTCGCCGCCGAGCGCGACGAGGCCGCGGCGCGTCTGGCCGAGGTGCGCCGGATCAATGTCGAGGCCCTGTCGCCCGATGGACGGCTGAACTACGATGTGGCCCTGTTCCAGCAAGAGATCGCGGACGGCTATCGCCGGTTCCAATGGCACACGCCGGACGGTTGGAAACAGACGCCCTATGGCGTGTCCCAGATCGGCGGCGCCTATAGCGACATTCCCGACTTTCTGGACAGCACCCATCCGATCAACGACGCCGCCGACGTCGACGCCTTCCTGGCGCGGACGGCGGCCTTCGCCACGGCCCTGGACCAGGACACCGAACGCACTCATGCGAACGCCGCCATGGGGGCGATCGCGCCGGACTTCATCCTGACCAAGGCGCGCGACCAGTTGAAGGCCCTGCGCGGCGTGCCGGGCGCACAACAGCCGATGGTCCTGTCGCTGGCGCGCCGGTCGCGCGACAAGGGGCTGGCCGACCGCAGCGCCGAGGCGGCGGCCCTGTTCGACGGGCCGGTGGTCGCGGCCCTGGATCGGCAGATCGCCGAGATGGAGCGATTGCTGCCCCTGTCCAGCCATCAGGCGGGGGTCAAGCGCGTGCCGGACGGCGAGGCCTATTACGCCTGGAACCTGCGCAACTTCACCACCACCGACTATACGCCCCAGCAGATCCACGACATCGGCCGTGAACAGGTGGCCGAGCTGCAATCGCGCCTCGACGGCCTGTTGAAGTCGCAGGCCTTGACGCAGGGAACCGTGCCGCAACGCTTAAAGGGGCTGCGCGAGGACCCGCGCTTCCGCTTCGCCGACACCGACGCGGGACGCGAAGAGCTTCTGGCCTATGTCAACGCCGAGATGGCGGCGATCCGGGCGCGACTGCCCGAGGTCTTCCCCCGCATCCCGCGCGGCGACTTCGAGGTGCGGCGCGTGCCGGTCGCGATCGAATCGGGCGCGCCTGGCGGTTATGCCCAGGGCGGCAGCCTGGATGGGTCGCGACCCGGCATCTACTATATCAATCTGCGCGACACGGCCGAGTGGCCGCGCTGGACGCTGAAGACCCTGACCTATCACGAGGCGGCGCCGGGTCACCTGTTCCAGGGCCAACTGGCGCGCGAGGCGGGTGAGTTGCCGCTGTATCGCCGGGTCGGCGGCTTCTCGTCCTATGCCGAGGGCTGGGCCTTGTATTCCGAACGGCTGGCGGCCGAACTGGGGGTCTACCAGTACGATCCCTTCGGCGAGATCGGCTACCTCGAAAGCTTCCTGTTCCGCGCCTGTCGTCTGGTGGTCGACACCGGCCTGCACCACCACGACTGGAGCCGAGAACAGGCCATCCGCTATTTCGAGGACAATATCGGCGACCCGAACACCGCCGAGGTCGAACGCTATTGCGTCACGCCTGGCCAGGCCTGCTCCTACAAGATCGGCGAGACCTTCATGGGGCATCTGCGCAACGACCTTCGGGCGCGACCGGACTTCGACATCAAGCGCTTCCATGCCGCCATGATCGACGGCGGCAACATCCCCCTGACGGTGCTGGAGCGGCGGGTGCGGGCGGTGATGGGGTAGCTGAGGAACGACCGGGTGAAGATTTTTTGTACCTACAAAAATCTTGAAACAAGTGCTTTTTTGTGATTACATTTAATCGACTGCGCAGGACGCGGCTCAAACCAACGCAAGAGCCCAATATGCCCCACACCCCTTATTTCGAACTGAGGCAGACGCCTTATGGCCATCACGTACGACGAGCCGAAACGGCTCTGGACCCTAGACCATAGGGGCATCGATTTCCGCGACGCATAACAGGTTTTCGACGGCCCATCCTTTACCATCGAAGACGACCGCAAGGACTATGGAGAACCCCGGTTTCAAACCGTCGGCCTTCTCGGCCCTGAAGTCGTCATGGTGGTCTGGACGCCTCGACCTGGATCGCGCCGCGTCATCTCAATGAGAGTGTGCGATGCCAAAGAGCGAGAAGCCTATCATCACCACAGACGTTGATCCGGATGACGCCCCCGCCTGGACGCCGGATGTGTTCGAGCGCGCCGAGTTCAGCGAAGGCGGCAAGGTCGTGCGCCGGTCGACCGGGACTCTGGCCCGCCGGGGACGCCCGCCGCTGGATCGGCCCAAACAGCAGGTCACCCTGCGCCTAGATCAGGACGTGCTCGACCTTTTTCGAGGCCAAGGGCCTGGCTGGCAAGGCCGCATTAACGCCGCTCTGAGGAAGGCTGTGAAGATTTGATTTCGGCTTAGCCGTAAGCCTGGATCGGCTTCACATCCATTTCCCCCGCCCGAAGCGCCGCGATGGCCTGGGCGGCGGCCAGGGCGCCGGCGGCGGTGGTGTAATAGGGGATCTTCATCATCAGGGCCGTGCGGCGCAGGCTGAAGCTGTCCTGCAACGACTGCTTGCCCTCGGTGGTGTTGATGACCAGTTGGACCTCGCCGTTCTTCATGGCGTCGACGATGTGGGGGCGGCCCTCCAGCACCTTCTTGACCAGGCCGACCTCCAGCCCCTGTTCCGCCAGATAGGCGTGGGTGCCGCCGGTGGCGATGACGCTGAATCCCTGGTCGAGCAGGGTTTGGGCCGCCTCCAGGATGAAGGGCTTGTCGCTGTCCTTGACTGAGATGAAGGCGCAGCCCGAGGAGGGCAGGACGGTGCCGCCGCCGATCTGGGACTTCAGGAAGGCGCGGGCGAAGGCGGGCGCCAGATCGGTCTCGCCGTCACGGCGCCAGTCCAGGCCCATGACCTCGCCGGTCGAGCGCATCTCGGGACCCAGGACGGTGTCGACCCCGGCGAAGCGGGCGAAGGGGAAGACGGCTTCCTTGACCGCGATGTGATCCAGAGGCCGGTCGGTCAGGCCGAAACCGGCCAGGGGTTCGCCCGCCATGACCTTGGCGGCGATGGCGGCGACCGGGGCGCCCATGGTCTTGGCGACGAAGGGCACGGTGCGGCTGGCGCGCGGATTGACCTCCAGCACGAAGATGCGCGGCGCGTCCGAGTGCGGCTCCTCGATGGCGAACTGGACGTTCATCAGGCCGCGGACCTTCAGCGCCCGGGCCATGGCCTCGGTCTGACGCTTCAGCTCGGCGATGATGTCCGGCCGCAGCGAGTGCGGCGGCATGGAGCAGGCGCTGTCGCCGGAATGGACGCCGGCCTCTTCGATGTGCTCCAGAACGCCGGCGACGAAGACCGTCTGATCGTCGCACAGGGCGTCGACGTCGACCTCGGTGGCGCGGTTCAGATAGTGGTCGATCAGCACCGGGTCGTCGCCCGAGACGCGCATGGCCTCATGGACGTAGCGGTCCAACTGTTCGCGGTCGTGGACGATCATCATGCCGCGGCCGCCCAGCACATAGGAGGGGCGCAGCACGACCGGATAGCCGACCTGTTCGGCCTTGTCGGCGGCTTCCTCGGCGCTGCGGGCCAGGGCGTTGGGCGGCTGCATCAGGCCGATGTCGGTCAGCATCTGCTGGAACCGCTCGCGGTCCTCGGCCAGGTCGATGGAGTCGACACTGGTGCCCAGGATCCGCACGCCGTCGTCTTGCAGCGCGTGGGCCAGTTTCAGCGGCGTCTGGCCGCCGAACTGGACGACGACGCCCAGCAACTGACCCTTGGACCGTTCGACGTCGATCAGCTCCAGCACGTCCTCGGCCGTCAGCGGCTCGAAATACAGGCGGTCCGAGGTGTCGTAGTCGGTCGAGACCGTCTCGGGGTTGCAGTTGACCATGATCGACTCGACGCCGATGTCGTCGAAGGCGAAGGCCGCGTGGCAGCAGCAGTAGTCGAACTCGATGCCCTGACCGATGCGGTTCGGGCCGCCGCCCAGGATGACGGCCTTCTTGCGATCCGACGGCTCGGCTTCGCAGTCGGGAACCTGGCCCAGGGCGCCGGTCTCATAGGTCGAATACATATAGGCGGTGGCCGAGGCGAACTCGGCCGCGCAGGTGTCGATGCGCTTGAACACCGGGCGCACGCCAAGGGCGCGGCGGGCGGCGCGAACGGCCTTTTCAGTCTGGCCCGTCAGTTGGCCCAGTCGCGCGTCGGAGAAGCCCTTGGCCTTCAGGCGGCGGAAGTCGGCGGCCTCGGTCGGCAGGCCCTGGACGCGGATATGGCCCTCGGTGCGCACGATGTCGGCGATCTGGCGCAGGAACCAGGGTTCATAGGAACAGGCGGCCTCGACCTCTTCCACCGTCAGGCCGTGACGGAAGGCCTGGGCGATGACGCGGATGCGGTCGGGCGTGGGCAGGCCCAGGGCGCGAACCACGGCGGCGCGGGCGCCCGCATCGTCCTCGGCGTTGGCCACATCGTCGATCTCGACCTCATCGAAGCCCGACAGGCCGGTCTCCAGGCCGCGCAGGGCCTTCTGCATTGATTCCTGGAAGGTGCGGCCGATGGCCATGACCTCGCCCACCGACTTCATCGAGGTGGTCAGCAGGGGTTCGGACCCCGGGTATTTCTCGAAGGCGAAGCGGGGGATCTTGGTGACGACGTAGTCGATGCTCGGCTCGAACGACGCCGGGGTCACCTTGGTGATGTCGTTGGTCAGCTCGTCCAGGGTGTAGCCGACGGCCAGTTTCGCGGCGACCTTGGCGATCGGGAAGCCGGTGGCTTTGGACGCCAGGGCCGATGAGCGCGACACGCGCGGGTTCATCTCGATGACGACCATGCGGCCGTCCTTGGGATTGATCGCCCATTGGACGTTCGATCCGCCGGTCTCGACGCCGATCTCGCGCAGGACGTTGATCGAGCCGGTCCGCATCCGCTGATATTCCTTGTCGGTCAGCGTCAGGGCCGGGGCCACGGTGATGGAATCGCCGGTGTGGACGCCCATGGGGTCCACGTTCTCGATCGAGCAGATGATGATGCAGTTGTCCGCCTTGTCGCGGACCACCTCCATCTCGAACTCCTTCCAGCCCAGAACCGATTCCTCGATCAGCACCTCGGTGGTCGGCGACAGGTCCAGGCCGCGCTCGACGATCTCGCGAAACTCCTCGACATTGTAGGCGATGCCGCCGCCGGTGCCGGCCAGGGTGAAGGACGGGCGGACGATGGCGGGCAGGCCGACGAAGGCCAGGGCGTCCTCGGCCTCGTCGATGTGGTGGACGGCGCGGCTGCGGGGGCTTTCCAGACCCAGCTTGTCCATGGCGTCGCGGAATTTCTGGCGGTCTTCGGCCTTGTCGATGACCTCGGCGCGGGCGCCGATCATCTCGACCCCGTGGCGGGCTAGCGCGCCCGAAGCGTCCAGGGCCAGGGCGGTGTTCAAGGCGGTCTGGCCGCCCATGGTGGGCAGAAGCGCGTCGGGCTTTTCGGCGGCGATGATCTTCTCGACCGCCTCGGGCGTGATCGGCTCGATATAGGTGGCGTCGGCCACCTCCGGGTCCGTCATGATGGTGGCGGGGTTCGAGTTCACCAGGATGACCCGGTAACCCTCGGCCTTCAGCGCCTTGCAGGCCTGGACGCCGGAATAGTCGAACTCGCAGGCCTGGCCGATGACGATCGGGCCGGCGCCGATGATCAGGATGGACTGGATGTCCGTGCGCTTGGGCATCGTTCAGGCTCTCAATTCGTCACGACCGCGCACTCCCAGCCGTCGTAGTCGAGCTGGAAGGCCGCGGCCCAGGTCTGCATCATGGTGGACACGGGCGTGAACGAGGCTTCGTCCACCGCCATCGTCGTTTCGAGGATCAGGGTGTCCTCGGACCCCCGCGTCAGATAGCCGGCGCGGCGCGCGACCTCGTTCAGGTCGCCCAGGGCCGCGTCATCGCCGAAAAAGTAGAACAGGGCGTGCCGGGGGGTGACGCCGGAATCGCCGCGCTCGGCCAAGGCGGCGCGGATCATGGCGTCCCTTTCCTCGTGGCTGGCGTCGGTGTGGGTCACGGCGGGTCCTCTGGCCTCAAGGCGCGCGCATAGGCCGGCGCGGGGAGGCGCATCGGTCCGGCGGCTTGTCGGCTAAGCGGCCCGTCTAAAGACGGGCGGCGGCGGGGGCAAGCGCTTATCCGAGCCTTGGCGACCCGTCGGCCCGCTCTAAGAGCCGCGCTTGCGACAGCGAGAGCTGTCCGTCTAGGTTGGGAGCAGAACCAGAGGCGAGGGTGCATGGTTTCGGACCTGTCCCGCGATGTGATCGTGGTCGGCGCCGGTCTGGCGGGCGTGGCGCTCGCCCGGCGACTTTTCCAAGCCCATATCCCTTGCGTCGCATTGGAGCGGCGCGACGTCTTTTCCAATGACGGTTTCGCGGTCAACCTGCCTGGCAATGCGATCGCCGCCCTGAATCAGATGGGCTTGCGCGAGCCGGTCTCCCAGATGGGCCGACCGACCCGCCGCCGTGAATATCGCGATCACCGTGATCGCCTGGTGTTCGAGATCGACGAAGACGCCTTTTGGGGCGCCGAGCACCGGCCGCGCTGCGTCAAACGATCCGACCTGCTCGCGGCGCTCCAGCAAGGGCTTCCCGCGGACCTGTTCCAGATGTCGCGCTCGGTGACGGACATCCGCCAGACCGAAGCAGCCGTCGTCGCCATGCTCGAAAGCGGGGAAGCGGTCACGGGACGCCTGCTGGTCGGCGCCGACGGCGTGCACTCCCGGACGCGCGCCCATGCCTTTCCCGGCGCCCAGACGCGGTCGGCCGTATTGTCGCGGGCGAGCTGGCGTTTCATCGCGCCGGACCCCGGCGTTGATGGTTGGACGGTGTGGGCCGGGCCGCGGTCGCTGTTTCTGCTGATCCCGGTCGGCGATGGCGAAGTCTATGGCTGGGCCAGCGTGAGCGGGGGCGCCTCCGCTGATCAGAAGACAGACGCCACGCTGCTGGGTGCTGAGATTTCGGCCGTCTTCGAGGGCTTCCCGAAGCGGGTCAGGGACACTCTGGATTACCTGACTTCGAACCCAGGCAGCGTCCACTGGTCGCCGCTCGAAGAGGTTCGCCTGGACGCCTGGGCGAACGACCGCGTCGTCCTGATCGGAGACGCCGCGCACGCCACGGCCCCGGTATGGGCGCAAGGCGTCGCCCTGGCCCTGGAAGACGCCAATGCGCTGGGCGACCTCCTGGGCGCCAACACCGACTGGCGTTTCGCGGCGCGGCGATTCGAAAGCCTCCGGCGTGACCGTGTGCGTCATGTCCAGTCCATGACCGACAAGATGTCGAATGCGGCCCGTCTGCCGGCGTTCGTCAGAAACCTTCTGATGCCTGTCGTGGGACCAAGGCGGTATCACGAGACCTATGGACCGCTTCGGGGTTAACGCTGTCGGCGTTCAACCGATCTGAGCCGCCGGGGCCGGCAGCTCGCTGATCGAATCCGGGACGCCGGAACGCGGGCGCCGCCCCCATCGCCGTCGCGATCACCGACAATGCGAGCCTTTCCTCTTGCCTCTTTACCCGTGTCCTGGCGACCCCGGAGGCGGAATTGGCAAACCTGTGTTATGTTTTCGATCTGCTCGCTGGGTAATCAGTTGGAGGTAGACCGGCTATGACGCACGACGACAACACAAATGCTCACGAACACCCCGCCGACATGAAGATGGAAGGGGCCATGGGAACTGGAATGTTGCGTGGCGGTCCCTATCAGATGTTTTGGCTGAACATGATTCCCGGCCTGGTGATCATGTATCTGGTCATGTTCAGCATGATCGATGGCTGGATAGACTTCAGGAGCAATCTCAATATGTTCTACATGGCGGTGACCATGTGGGCGCCGATGGGCATCCTGATGCTGCTGACCATGCCGCATATGTTTCCTGATCGGAAACTGAACCTGGGTCTGTGCGCCCTGTTCGTGGTTCTGACGGTCGGTTCGTTCATGGCCACCCGCTCACAGGCCGCGATCGACGACCGCCAGTTCGTGAACTCGATGATACCGCATCATTCGGGGGCCATCTTGATGTGCCGCGAGGCCAATCTGTCCGATCCCGAGCTGAAAGCCCTGTGCGAATCCATCACCGTGGCCCAGCGTCAGGAGATTGATCAGATGAACCGTATCGAAGAGCGGTTGTCGGCCTCTCGCTGACCTTGGGCTATTGGTCCGCGATGGCCGCCGTCCAGTTCGGCAGCTCGGTGATCGACGCCAGCGAGCCGTAGCGGGGGTGTCCCACGGGGGCGTCGGCCAGTTCGTGCGCCCAGGTGATGTGGTAGGGGATATGCACGCCCCAGGCGCCGGCCTGGAGCGCGGGCAGGACGTCGGACTTCATGGAGTTGCCGACCATGACGGCCTGGTCCGCGCCCGTGCCGTGCCGGGCGAAGAGGGTCTCATAGGTGAGGCTGTCCTTCTCGGACACGATCTCGACGGCGGCGAACAGGTCGCCCAGACCCGAGGCGGCGACCTTGCGCTCCTGATCCATCAGGTCGCCCTTGGTGATCAGCACCAGGCGATAGCGTTCCGACAGGGCCGCCAGGGCCTCGTCGACGCCGGGCAGGGTCTCGACCGGATGGGCCAGCATCTCGCGCCCGGCAGCCAGGATTTCACGCACCACTTCGGGCGGCGCGCCGCCGTCGCACAGCTCCATGGCGGTCTCGATCATCGACAGGGTGAAGCCCTTCACCCCATAGCCGTAAAGACGCAGGTTGCGGCGCTCGACCTCGGCCAGACGCGTCTCGATGGTCTCTGGATCGCCGTGGTCGTCCAGCAGGTCCACGAACCGGTCGTGGGTCAGACGAAAGATCGTCTCATTGTGCCAAAGGGTGTCGTCGGCATCCAGACCGACGGTGGTGATGGGCGCGTTGTGCATGGCTGGCGAATGTCCCACGCGAGGCCGCGATGCAAGGGGGCGGTCGTTTTGGTAAGCGCCGATCACTGACGGTTACGGCTTGTAATGACCGCCTCACGGTGGTCCTATCGCGCCATCGTCGGGGGAGGCGAATGCGCTGTAGGCCAGACCACTGGCCGTGATGGCCCGGCACACGCAAAAAGGCACCGTATGAATATCGTCATCCTGTTGGGGCTGATCGTCACCTTCGTGACGGGGCTGCCCGTCCTGATGCAGATCCTGAAGAACCACCCCAAGGGTCTGATCATCCTGTTCTTCGCCGAGATGTGGGAGCGGTTCTCCTATTACGGTATGCGCGGGATCCTGATCTTCTATCTGACGCAACATTTCCTGTTCGACGACGCCACGGCCAGTTCGACCTATGGGTCCTACACCTCGCTGGTCTATCTGCTGCCATTGATCGGCGGCATCGTGGCGGACCGCTATATCGGCACGCGCAAGGCCATCGCCTTCGGCGCCCTGCTGCTGGTCGCGGGCCATGGCATGATGGCCTATGAGGGGCGTCCGGCGACCGAGAGCCTGACCTACGCCGGTCAATCCTATGAGATCGCCTCGGAAGGCCGCGGCGCGGGCCGCGAGGTTTCGATCGTGGTCAACGGCCAGAACTACAGCTTCGGCCCGGCCGAAGGCGGCGGCATCGCCGTCGAGGGCCTGCCCGCCGGTTCGCCCCTGCCCGCCGTTCTGCCGACCGGCCAGTACGAGATGAAACAGTCGCGCGACACCCAAGGCGTCAACATCTTCTATCTGGCCATCTCGCTGATCATCATGGGCGTCGGCTTCCTGAAGCCGAACATCTCCTCGATCGTCGGCCAACTGTATCCTCAAGGCGATCCGCGCCGGGATTCGGGCTTCACCCTCTATTACTACGGCATCAACCTGGGTTCGTTCTGGGCCGCGGTGCTGTGCGGTCTTCTGGGCCAGACGGTGGGCTGGTGGGCCGGTTTCGGCCTGGCTGGGGTCGGCATGGCCCTGGGCTGGGTCGTCTTCGTGCTGGGCAAGCCTCTGCTGGAGGGCAAGGGTGAATCGCCCAATCCCGAACTGATCAAGCGTCCGGTGTTCGGGCCGATCAACCGTGAATGGCTGATCTATATCCTGGCCGTTCTGGGCGTGGGCGCCGTCTGGTTCCTGGTGCAGCGCAACGCCCTGGTCGGCACCGTGCTGGGCTTCTCGACCCTGGCTTCGCTGGCGGCGATCGTCTGGATCATCGCCTTCGTCTGCAAGACCTGGGTCCAGCGTCAGCGGATGATGCTGGCCCTGGTGCTGATCTTCGGCGCGGTGGTCTTCTTCACCCTGTTCGAACAGGCCGGCACCTCGTTGAACCTGTTCGCGGACCGCAACGTCGATCTGTCCATCACGTCCCAGGCCGTGCAGCTTCTCGGCGTCACCATCGGCACGCCGGAACAACTGGCCGCGGCGGGAATCACCAACCCCGGACTGTGGGTCAACTCGACCATCACGGCCGCTCAGGTGCAGTCGTTCAACGCCGGCTTCATCCTGATCTTCGCCCCGATCTTCGCGGCGATGTGGGCCTGGCTGGCGGCGCGCAAGCGCGACCCGAACCCGACGATGAAGTTCGGACTGGGCCTGGTTCAGGTCGGTCTGGGCTTCCTGGTCGTGGTCTGGGCGGCGGGTTCCGGCATGGTCAGCCCCGCCTTCCAGATGCCGCTGATGATCCTGGCCATGCTGTATCTGCTGCACACCACCGGCGAGCTGTTCCTGTCGCCCGTGGGCCTGTCGGAGATCACCAAGCTGTCGCTGCCTTCGGTGGTCAGCTTCATGATGGCCGTCTGGTTCCTGGCCTCGTCCATCGCCCAGTTCGTCGGCGGCAAGATCGCCGGCCTGATGGGCACCGAGACGGTCGGCGGTCAGGTTCTGGACCCTCAGGGCGCTCTGGCGACCTCGCTGGACGGCTTCTCGAAGCTGGGCTGGTGGGGCGTCGGCATCGGCGTGGCCTTCATCCTGGTCAGCTTCCTGATCAAGGGCTGGTCGCACGGGGCCAACGACGCTTCGAACCACTGATCTCTTCAGAGGTCTGAACGGAGGAGGGCGGCGTCTCGATCGAGACGCCGCTCTTTTTTGCGGCCCTAACGCTCACGACGCGGTCGCTCGCTGCTTGAGGGCGGGTTTGCGGCCCTATCGCTCACGACGCGGTCGCTCGCTGCTTGAGGGCGGGTTTGCAGCCCTACCGCTCGTGGCTTGGGGCGTCGCCATGCGCGAGGTCGTGCGCTTCGTTCACTCCCGCCCGCCGTCGTCCTCGGGTCAGGTCCGTAGATGCGGCGGGAAACGAGGACGCAGAGCCTGGGGGCCGCTCCGCCTACAGCGTCTTGCGGAATTGCAGGAAGAACCAGGGATAGGCGCTGGTCTGCTGTTGTTCGTAAAAGGCCAGGGGCGCGGTGTTGCGCGGGCCGGAATAGACCCAGCGTTCGCGGCTCAGTTCACGCACGCCCGCATTGCCGACCTCCAGCCGCACCGTCAGGTCGTCGGCGGGCTTCCACTGACCGTACAGGGTGATGAACGGCGTCGAGTGGTTGTAGCGCAGCTCGCGGGTCCGGTAGTTGTAACCGGCGTCGGTGTCGCAGCCGTGGTCGAAGCCGTAGCTCCAACGGCCGCCGTCCAGGTCGTGGTTGAAGTTGACGCCGCAGCCGAAGCCGTCGCTGCCGGGGAAGTCGACTTCTTGGCCCGTCAGGGGGTCGGTGATCCGCGAACGGGTCCAGGTGCCGCGCGCCTGAAACCGGGCGTTGGCGACGCCCAGCCGGTCCAGCGGCAGGGTGAGGCGGGCCTGGAACAGGTCCTGGGACCCGTCGCCGATGTTGCCGACGGCGTCGAAGCCGCCGACCAGCGGAATGATGCCGATAAAGTCGCGCACCTGGCTGTGCGACGCCTGCAACTGCAACACCGCCTCGCTCCAGAAGCGGCGTTCATAGACGGCCTCGAAGGTGTCGGTCTGGTTGGGCACCAGGTCCGGGTTGCCGGCCGTCACCTGGCCCAGCGTCACCTCTGAAGAGGCGACGAAGTCGCCGAAGTCCAACTGGCCCACCTCGCGTTCGTAACGCAGGCGCAACTGGTGGCCCGCGACCGGCGTCCAGGTCAATTGCAGGCGCGGTTTGGCGTAGGTGAAGGATTTGGAGCGGTCGATGTCGCCGGACTGGCTGATCTCGGACACCTCGACGCGCAGACCGCCTTCCAGCGTCAGATGCGGGCCGGGCCGCCAGGTCGCCTGGCCGAAGACCTCGCCGCGCAACTCTTCGACCTTGACGGAGGCCGAGGGCAGGGTGATCGCCACGCCGTTCTCGGCATAGGTCGTGGTCCCGTCCAGGAAGTTGTAGGCGACCTCGCCGCCGCCCTCGAAGGCCCAGCGGTCGTTGGGCCGGTAACGGGTCAGGCCGCGCACGATGCTTTCGCCCGCCGTATCGTTCGAGGTGAAGACCGAGTTGAAGCCGCCGCGTGAGAAGGGCGCGGCGAAGTCGCCCTTGGACAGGCGTTGAAGCCCCGTCAGCTCCAGCTCGGTGCGGTCGCTCAGAGGGCGGGTCCAGCGCAGGCCGACCTCGCCGTTGACGCCTTCGAACTCTTGCTGACTACGCTCGTTCTGGCCCGCGCCCGCCACGACGGCCAGCGCCTGGGTGATACGGCCCATGTCGTAGTTGAGCAGACCGTTGACCCGCAGCAGGCCGCCGTGAACCGGGCGCTGAACGGCCCCGGCCAGGTTCACATTGCGGAACAGGTCGTGCAGATCCAGTTGCGCGTCCTGGATCAGATTGCCGTTGGCGTCATAGCGACGACGGTAACCGTCACCGGCCAGGTCGATGCGCTGGTCCGAGGTGGCGCTGAAGGCGATCTCTTCCTGCGACTGACCCTCGCGCCGGGAATAGGAGGCGCGGATCATCGGCCCGATATAGCCGGTGGGATAGAAATAGGGGTTGAACTCGATCACCCGCTGGGTCGTCACCGTACGGCGCACGATGATGTTGGCGACAACCGACCGGCCCTGCATATCCACGCCCGGCGCGCCGCCCCGGATCAGTTCGATGCGCTCGACCGAGGCGGCCGAGATGCGGCGCAGATACTGGTCCAGGCCTTCGGACTTGATGGCCGGGCGCTGGCCGTCGACCAGGACGTTGCCGCCCGCGCCCGCATAACCGCGCGTGTCGCTGTCGCCGGACTCCAGATTGAAGCCGGGCAGACGCGCCAGCATATCCAGGACCGTGTCGGGCCGGGCCTCGGCGAAGAAGGCGGGTTCGAACACCAGCACGCCCTGCTGGCCCGCATCGACCGCCGCCGTAGGGGCGGGCGCGGTCTGGGCCAAGACGGGGTGTGCGACGAAAACGGCGGCGGCGCCGCACAGCCACAAGGCCTTGCGCATGATGGTGATCCTCCCTGCGGCCGACCATGCTGTCGGTCTCGGGCAGGCTCCAGTTACAACGCGGAAAGGTGGGTTAATTTACGGATAGGTCTGCGGTCTTCCTTGGTCGGAAAGTCTTGGCTCAGAAGGTTTTGCGGATCTGGAAATTCCAGAAGGTCCGGGGGTTGATGGTGCGGGTCTCGACATAGGCGACCGGGCGCGTGACGCGGTCGGCGTAGGCCGTGCGCACGAAGACGAAGTCGTCCCAGTCGGTCAGTTGCGCCCGAACCGACAGGGTCGGGGTCGGCTTGTACTCGACATAGGCTTGCAGATAGTCGCTGCCGGCGCGCCAGCGGGCGGTGAAATCGGGATTGTAGGTGGTCTGGCCCAGACGGGTCAGGGTGGTGACGCCCCACTGGATCTTCCAGGCGGCGATGTCCTGGCTGATCCCGAAATTGGGCTGGCTCTCGCGCAGGTTGGAGACGCTGCGCTTCCGGCCGGTCGTCGGGTCGGTGACCTCGGTGTCGATCCAGTTGTTGCGGAAGGTGAAACGCCCGCCGGTGAAGCCGAAGCGGTCCATGGGCAGGACGACGTTCAACGCGATCTGCTCGTACCAGCCGTCGCCGATGTTGCCGACCGCCGACAGGCCGTTCCGCAGCGGGATGACGTCGATGTAGTCGCTGACCGCGTCGCGGCGGTAGCCCAGGCTGACCACGCCGTCGCCCCAGAAACGGCGCTCATAGACGACTTCGCCGATCCAGCGGGATTCCGGCTCCAGGTCGACATTGCCGCCGAACACGGTGTCGCTGTCCAGTTCGGCCGAGGCGGCGAAGTCGTCGAAATCGAGCTGGCCGACCTCGCGCTCGACGCGGACACGCAGTTGATGGCCGGGCATTGGCGTCCAGGTGGCCTGGAAACGCGGCTTGGCGAAGAAGAAGCTCTTCTCCTGACGGGCGTCGCCGGACTGGCTGATGGTCGACGCCTCCAGCCGCAGACCGCCTTCCAGCGTCAGATTGGGGCGAACGCGCCAGGCGCCGCGGCCGAACGCCTCGCCGCGCGTCTCCTCCACCTTCACGCTGGCCGAGGGCAGGGGCACATGGGCGCCGTTGACGGTGAAGGCCTGTTCGGTGTCCAGCAGATTGTAGGCCACCTCGCCGCCGCCTTCGAGCGTCAGGGCGGGCGACCGTTCCCAGCGCAACAGGCCGCGCAGGATGGTCTCGGACTGAAGACCGGTCGATTCGAAGACCATGTCGTCGCTGACGACCGCTCCGACGAAGCCGTTGGATGTCGAACGGTTCTCGAAGTCGGACACGGTGTGGATGAAGCGGCTCTCCAGCGACAGTTTGTCGGCCAGGGGGCGAGTGAAGACCACGCCCAGTTCGCCGTTGAGGCTGTCGTTGAAATTCGCGCTGTCGCGCAGGACGGTCGGCGCGGTCTGAACCGAGGCGCCGCGCCAGTCGGACACGCCGATGCGGGCGGTCAGGTCGATCTTGCCGCCCATGAAGGGCGCCGCATAGTTGCCGCGCAGACCGTTGCCGCCGCCGTAGCCTTCGGTGCGCAGTGCCTCGTCGCGCAGGACCGTTCCGCCCGGCCCGACGCGCACCACGCGGCCGACGCCGTTGCCGTCGCTGGTGCTGATGTTGTCGCTGAGGACGAAACCCCAGGAGCGTTCGCCGCTGCGGGCCGTGAACTGATAGTTGGCGCCGAAGACGTCGGGACCGCCGTTGAACAGGCTTTGCGTCACCGTCAGGACCGACTGGCGGATGTCCTCGCGCCGGGTGATGACGTTCACCACCTCGGAGAAACCCTGCATATCGATGCCGGGCGCGCCGCCGCGGATCAGCTCGATGCGTTCGACCTGGGTCGCCGGCGTGCGTGACAGGACCGAGGTGCCGGTGTCGTTCTTGGACGCCGGGCGGGCGCCGTTGATCAGGATGTTGCCGACCGCGCCTTCGAAACCCCGGGCGCCGTCGCCGTCGCTTGTGCTGAAGCCGGGCACGCGGTTGACCATGTCCAGCGCCGTGTTCGGCCGCTGGTCGGCGAAGAAGTCGGGGCGGAAGATCAGAACGCCCCGTTGGTCCGCGTCCTCGACCGGCGCGGCGGAGGACGGCCTGGGCGCGGTCTGGGCCTGTGCGGAACAAGCGACGAAGGCCAAGGCGGCGGCGCTCGCGGCGACGGTCATTCGATTCATGTAACTTCCCTCTTGGCGTCAGAAGGCGGCGCCACGGGAAAAGAGTCCCGTTACAATCGAGACAGATGCATTAAATTTCAGTCAGATATTGAAACGCTTGTAATGTCGTCGATGGTTTTGGCCTAGGTTCAGCCGCAAATCTTGGCTCATTGTGAAATATGCCGACAAACATGAAGACGATTGCGGCGGCGATACTCTTGGCGGTTCTTCTTGGACCTTCGCCGACGTTCGCCCAGACACCCGGACCTGAGGCTGCATCCGCAGCGAACGCGGTCGAAGACGTGGTCGTCACGGCGCGACGGTCGGGCGCGCCGATGTGGGAGATCACGCGCGACGGCTCGACCTTGATCCTGGTCGGCGACTTGATCGGGACGCCCGACGATCTGGACTGGCGGCCCGACGCCCTGGAGGCGGCGACGGCCCGCGTGCAGCGGGTGATGACGCCGCCGGTCGGGCGCGTTTCGGGCAGCGATCTTCTGCGGCTGATCTGGCGCATCCGTACGATCGGCGCCCTGCCCGAAGGCCTCGATCACGTCGATTATCTGGGTGCGGACTGGAATGCGCGGCTTGAGACCGTCATGGCCGACGAACGCAACGAGACCTGGCGGCGCAGCAGCCCGGTGATGTTGAGTTTCGATCTGCTGCGGGATCGGGCGGGCTATCGGCGCGGGGATCGGTTGGCGGGCGATGCGGTGCGGCGGGCGGCGCGCAAGGCCCGTATTTCCGTCCGGTCGGTCGGCTTCGTGCGCGGCGACGAGATCATCGAATCGCTGATCTCCCAACCGCCCCAAGCCTATGCCCCCTGCATCCGCGCCGCCATCGCGGCGGCCGAGGCGGGACCCGACGGCTTCCGGGCGCGGGCCGAGGCCTGGCGGCGCTGGCGGGTGGCCGAGGTCGTGGCCTCGCCGTTGGACCGGGCCTTGTTCCAGTGCTGGCCCTACGGCGACCCGGCGATCGGACCGCAGTTGAACGGCCTGTGGGTCGAGGCGATCGACGGGGCGTTGCACGAAACGGGCGTGACCCTGGCGGTCGCGCCGTTGCGGATGCTGGCCGAACCGGGCGGGGTGCTGGACCGACTGGACGCCGCCGGGTTCGAGATCGTCGGTCCGGCCTGGAAGGCCGAGCCTTAAACGGCGGTGCCGCCGACAGTCAGGCCGCCGATCTTCAAGGACGGCTGGCCGATGCCGACCGGCACGCCCTGGCCCGCCTTGCCGCAGACGCCGACGCCGGGATCGAAGGCGAAGTCGTCGCCGATCATGGTGATGTTCTGCAAGGCGGTGGCCCCGTCGCCGATCAAGGTGGCGCCGCGCACGGGGGCGGTGATGCGACCGTCTTCGATCAGATAGGCCTCGGTGCACTGGAAGACGAATTTGCCGTTGGTGATGTCCACCTGTCCGCCGCCGAAATTGGCGGCGTAGAGACCGCGCTTGGTCGAGGCGATCATGTCGGCCCGGCTGTCGCGCCCGCCCTCCATGAAGGTGTTGGTCATGCGCGGCATCGGCATATGGGCGAAGGACTGGCGTCGTCCGTTGCCGGTGGCCGCCGCGCCCAGTTGGCGCGCCGAAAGCCGGTCGTGCATCAACCCGACCATGATCCCGTCCTCGATCAGGACGGTGCGCGAGGTCGGCGTGCCTTCGTCGTCGATGGACAGGGAGCCGCGGCGCCCGGCGATGGAGCCGTCATCGACCACGGTGACGCCCGGCGCCGCCACGCGCTTGCCCATCATGCCGTTGAAGACCGAGCTGCCTTTGCGGTGGAAGTCGCCCTCGAAGCCGTGGCCGACCGCCTCGTGCAGCAACACGCCGGGCCAGCCGGCGCCCAGCACCACCTCCATCTCGCCCGCCGGGCAGTCGACGGCGTCCAGGTTGACCAGGGCCTGACGCAGGGCCTCGTCGATCTGGCCCTGCCAGCGGTCGGGCGCGATCCAGGTTTCGAAGCCCGCTCGTCCGCCTGCGCCCGCCGAGGCGGTTTCACGTCGGCCATCCTTCTCGACCGTGACCGAGACGTTCAGCCGGACCAGGGGGCGGATGTCGCGCACCAGCCGTCCGTCGGCGCGCAGGATCTCGATGGCGCGGCGTTCGCCGACCAGGGAGGCCGAGACCTGGACCACGCGCGGATCGCGAGCGCGCGCCCAGGCGTCCATTTCCGACAGCAGGGCGATCTTGTCGGCGAAGGCCGGGGCGGCCAGCGGATCGACCTCGTCATAGAGCTTCTGATTGGTGGCGCGCGGCGCCTCGGCCGTGACGCCCGCGCGCCCGGCCTTGGCCAGGGCCGCCGCATCGGCGGCGCGGCGCAGAGCGGCGACGGAGATTTCGTTGGCGTGGGCGTAACCGGCGGTCTCGCCCGCGACGACGCGCAGGCCGAAGCCCTCGACCGCGTCATAGGCGGCGCTCTTCAGCCGCCCGTCGTCGAAGACCAGGCTCTCGCTCTCGGTCTTCTCCAGGAACAGTTCGCCGTCGTCGGACCCGGCCAGGGCGCCGGACAACAGGCTCAGGGCCTCGTCGGGATCGACGTCGGCGGTTTCAAGGATCGGGGGCGGAGAGGCGGAAACGGTCATAAGCCCCAGATAGGGACTCACGACGGCCGCGTCACCCGCCCCCGCGTTTCAGGGCGAACAGAGGTTCAGAACGATTCGGTGATGTCGCCCGAACCGCTGATGCTGCGGCTCACCTTGGCCGGACGTTCGGTCAGGGTGACGTCGCCCGATCCGGTGATGGAGATGTCCGCCTCGCCGGTGGGACCGACTCGGGCTTCACCCGAGCCGGCGATGTCCACGTCGGCGTCCGTCAAGGTCAGAGCCGCCAGGTCGGCGTCGCCAGAACCGTTGATCGACAAGGCCAGTCGACGCGCCCGGCCGGTCGCGACGACCTCGCCCGAGCCGTTGATGTCGACGTGCAGGTCGTCGTGGTCATAGTTCTGGATGTCCAGCTCGCCCGAACCTTCGACCGCGAAGCGGTTGACGCTCGGGGCGGTGACTGTGATGCGCAGCTTTTCGCTGTCGGCCCAGGCTTCGAAACCGCCGGGCTTGAAGCCGACGGTGACGCGTTCGCCCCCGTCCTTCAGCGAGAGGCGCCCCCCGACGACGACGACGCGATCCACCGCCGCCTGCGGGCCGGTGATGACGATGCCGGCCTGGGCGCCCTGGATGTAGGCGACATCCAGGGAGTCCTCGATACGCAGGCTGTCCTGACCTTCCCAGGCGAGGGTGCGGGTGATGTCGGGACCGTCGTTGCGGGCGCCGTTGACGCGCTCGAAGCGGACCGAGTCGCCGTCGCCTTCCTGAACGGTCCAGGCCCAGCCGTTGCGGGCCATGTCGCGGCCGCCCAGGGCGACGGCGCCGCCCAGACAGGCCAGGCACAGCACCAGGGCGGCGCCGGCGATGATGAGCAGGGTGCGGGTCATGCCGTCTCTCCAGCGGCTTGGGGTTCAAGAGCCGGCTTCAGAAGCCGGTAGTGCAGGCGGGCGAACCAGACGAGGCCGTTGACCAGCCAGACGGTGACCAGAGTGGTCAGGGCGCCGATGAAGGTCGCGCCGGCCATCAGGCCCAGGCCGCCCAGCAGGGCCGCCAGAACGCCGCCCGGGAAGGCCGCGAACGGCCCGGCCACGAAGACCACGCCCCCGGCGATGAACAGGGCGATCACGGCCACGAAGACGCCGAAGATGGACCCCAGAACGCCCATCAGGATGGGCAGCAGGATCAGGATGTCGATCGCCCCCAGGCCCAACACCGCGAAGACGGCGGCGGCGGCGGCGGACGGGTTGCGCTCCTGACGCCAGCGTTGGGCGGTCGATTCGGCGCGCAACTCGCGGGCCAGGCGATCGGGGTCGCCCAGGGCGGCGGCCACCTCGGCCTCGGTGCGGCCTTCCGCTGCGCCGTCGTCGAAATGCGCTTCATAGTCGGCGGCGATCTCGGCGGCGGTCGTCGTCGGCAGGCCGATCAGTCCGCGCTTGAGTCGGGACAGGAATTCGGCGCGCGTCATAGGGCGTCTCCCGGTTGGGCGGCGGCGACGGGAGCGTCGGAAACGACGGCGTCGACGGCGCGGGTGAAGGATTTCCATTCGGACGTCTGGGCGTCCAGGGCCGTGCGGCCCGCCTGGGTCAGGCGGTAGTATTTGCGCGACGGGCCGGACGGCGATTCGACCAGATAGGTTTCGACCAGACCATCGGTCTGCATCCGCCGCATCAGCGGGTAGATGGTGCCTTCGCCCATGTCGATGGCGTCGGACAGTCGGCTGGCGATCTCGTAGGCATAGCTGTCGGCTCTGGCGAGCAGGGCCAGGACGCATAGGCCCAGAACCCCTTTCTTGAGCTGGATTTCGATGGTTTCGGGCACCTCAGTTCTCCTTTGGTGCAGGGTGAGTATCGCAAGGTATCATGTACCGCAAGGTAGCTTGCGAAACATGACTGCGATTTAATGGACGAAGGACCTGGGGTTCGGGACCCGGGTCGCCGTCGGCCTGTCCTTGGCCTTAATTCCCCAACCCTTGGTCCCTTCGTCGCTTGGCAAGCGCCCAGCGATCCGATAGGGACCGGCCCATGACGCGGCGGCCCGTGGCCTTTGCGCGCCTTGTTGCGATTCACTCGCGAACGGCCGCCGCAGAACGACTTTAAAGAGGACGTCTCGAATGGGGATGGGCACGCGAGCCAAGGGGTTGATCGGAGGCGCGACCGCCTCGGCCCTGGCCGTTTTCGCCGCTGCGCCGACCTGGGCGCAGGATTTGGTGGGTCAACCGACGCCGGGAGGGCTGGGGCTGCAACCCGCCGCCTCGCCGCTGAAGGTCGAGGCGCACGTTTTCCACGACTTCATCCTGATGCCGATCATCACGGCGATCTGTCTGTTGGTCCTGGGCCTGCTGCTGTGGATCGTGGTGCGCTACAACAAGCGGGCCAATCCGACGCCGGCGCGTTGGAGCCACAACACCCTGATCGAGATCATCTGGACCGTCGTGCCGGTCGTGATCCTGGTGTTCATCTCGCTGTTCTCGTTCCGCCTGTTGTTCGCCTATCACAATATGCCGGACCCGGACGTGACGGTGAAAGTCACCGGCAACCAGTGGAACTGGGCCTACGAATATCCCGATCAGAAGGTGCCGGAGTATATCTCCAACATGGTGCCCGAGGCCGACCTGGCCGAACGCGGCATTCCGCACAGCCTGTATCGCCTGGCCGCCGATGAACCGATGGTGGTTCCGGTCGGCAAGACCGTGCGGCTGCTGGTCACCGCCGCCGACGTGATCCACGCCGTGGCGCTACCCGCCTTCGGTCTGAAGACCGACGCCGTGCCGGGCCGCGTCAACGAGACCTGGTTCCGCGCCGACCGCGTCGGCACCTTCTACGGTCAGTGCTCGGAACTGTGCGGCATCGACCACGCCTTCATGCCGATCCAGATCAACGTCGTGACCGAAGCCGAATTCGCCGCCTGGGTCGCTTCCAAGGGCGGCTCCATGACGCCGACGGCCGCTCCGGCCCCGGTCGCCGTGGCCGCGCCGCCCGCTGCGGCGGCCCCCGCAGAAGGCGCGGTCCCGGCCGCCCCCGCAACCGCCGCCGCCGGGTCGACCCCGACCGCCCCCGCCACTACTCCGGCTCCGGCCGCGGCTCCCGCCGCGTCGGCGGCCCGTTAATCCGCGAGAGCCTCGAACATGGCCAACGCAGCCCAGACCCACGCCCACGCCGGTCATGACGATCATGACCACAAGCCGGGCTTCTTCACCCGCTGGTTCCTGTCGACCAACCACAAGGACATCGGCACCCTGTACCTGCTGTTCGCCATCATGGCGGGCATCGTGGGCGGCGCCCTGTCCGGTCTGATCCGCTGGGAACTGGCCGAGCCGGGCCTGCAGATCTTCCTGCCGGGCAGCCCCCTGGCGCAGTTGGGCCTGTTCGATCTGTCCGATCCGTCGCGCGCCAAGCACGCCTATAACGTCGTCGTCACCGGCCACGCCCTGATCATGATCTTCTTCATGGTCATGCCCGCCATGATCGGCGGCTTCGGCAACTGGTTCGTGCCGATCATGATCGGCGCCCCGGACATGGCCTTCCCGCGCATGAACAACATCTCGTTCTGGCTGCTGGTGGCGGCCTGGGTGCTGTTGGTGCTGTCGATGTTCGTCGACGGCGGGCCGGGCAAGGGCTTCGGCGGCGGCTGGACCATCTATCCGCCCCTGTCCACCACGGGTCACACCGGTCCGGCCATGGACCTGGCGATCTTCTCGCTTCACGTCGCGGGCGCCAGCTCGATCCTGGGCGCGATCAACTTCATCACCACCATCTTCAATATGCGGGCGCCGGGCATGACCCTGCACCGGATGCCGCTGTTCGCCTGGTCGGTGCTGATCACCGCCTTCCTGCTGCTGCTGTCGCTGCCGGTCCTGGCGGGCGCCATCACCATGCTGCTGGCCGACCGCAACTTCGGCACCAGCTTCTTCAATCCCGCCGGCGGCGGCGACCCGATCATGTTCCAGCACCTGTTCTGGTTCTTCGGTCACCCCGAGGTGTACATCCTGATCCTGCCCGGCTTCGGCATCATCAGCCACATCGTCTCGACCTTCTCGAAGAAGCCGGTGTTCGGTTATCTGGCCATGGCCTACGCCATGGTGGCCATCGGCTTCATCGGCTTCATCGTGTGGGCGCACCATATGTTCACCGTGGGCATGGACATCAATCTGCGCGCCTATTTCGTGGCCGCGACGATGATCATCGCCGTGCCGACCGGCGTGAAGATCTTCAGTTGGATCGCCACGATGTGGGGCGGCTCCATCGACTTCAAGACGCCGATGCTGTGGGCGATGGGCTTCATCTTCCTGTTCACCGTCGGCGGCGTGACCGGCGTCGTCCTGGCCAACGCCGGCATCGATTACAGCCTGCACGACACCTATTACGTCGTGGCGCACTTCCACTATGTGCTGTCGCTGGGCGCCGTCTTCGCCATCTTCGCGGGCTTCTACTACTGGTTCGAGAAGATGTTCGGGGTGAAGTACAACGAATTCCTGGGCGCCACGCATTTCTGGATCATGTTCGTGGGCGTGAACCTGGTGTTCTTCCCGCAGCATTTCCTGGGCCTGCAAGGTATGCCGCGCCGTTATGTGGATTACCCGGAGGCCTTCACCTACTGGAACCACATCTCCTCGATCGGTTACGTCGTGACCATGGTCGGCGTCGGCGTCTTCCTGATCATGTTGCTGGAGGCGGCGATCCGTCGTCGGCCGGGCGTGGCCAATCCGTGGGGCGAAGGCGCCACGACGCTGGAGTGGACCCTGTCCTCGCCGCCGCCGCACCACCAGTTCAACGAACTGCCGGTGGTCAAGTCCGACGAGCACTGACACCCTGCCGGAGCGATCCGGGCCGGGGGCCGCCCTTCCTGATTGGAAGGGCGGCCTTCGCCTTTCAAAGCGCCGCAAAGGCGTATGACACGACCACAATGATCGACGCCCCCGCCAGACCCGCCGTCTCCACGGCCCAGCCCGAGGACTATGTCCAACTGCTGAAACCGCGCGTCATGTCGCTGGTGATCTTCACCGCCGTGACCGGACTGATCGTGGCGCCGGGCGAGATGAATCCGCTGTCGGCGGCCCTGTCGATCCTGTGCATCGCCGTGGGCGCGGGCGCCGCCGGTGCGCTGAACATGGCGCTGGAGGGCGAAACCGACGCCCTGATGCGACGCACGCGCGGACGGCCTGTCGCGGCCGGTCGGGTCAGGAAGGGCGACGCCATGACCTATGGCGTGGTGCTGTCGGTCTTTTCGGTCATGCTGCTGGGCATGGCGGCCAACTGGTTCGCCGCCGGTCTGCTGGGCCTGACCATCGTCTATTACGCCGGATTCTACACCCTGCTGCTGAAGCGCCGGACGCCGCAGAACATCGTCATCGGCGGTGCGGCCGGGGCCTTGCCGCCGGTCATCGGCTGGGCCGCCGCGACCGGTCAGGCGCCGTGGCAGGCGTGGCTGCTGTTCCTGATCATCTTCCTGTGGACCCCGCCGCATAGCTGGGCCTTGGCCCTGTATTCGGCCGGGGACTACGCCCGAGCGGGCATTCCGATGATGCCGGTGGCGCGCGGCGCCAAGTCCACCCGCGACCAGATCGTCCTGTACAGTCTGCTGTTCGTCCCGGCGGCGATCGCCCCGGCGTTCGTCGGCCTGGGCGGCATCATTTACGCCGTCGTTTCGATCGTCGGCGGCCTGGCCTTCCTGGCCCTGGCGGCCCAGGTCTGGCGTTCGCGGGCGGGCGACCAGCCCGACAAGGCCGATACAGTGGGGCGAGAGGCCGCATTGTACGACGTACGCGCCGAGGCCAAACCGGCGCGCAATCTGTTCGCCTTCTCCATCCTCTATCTGATGGCCCTGTTCGCCGCCCTTCTGGTCGAACAAATCCCGGGCCTGGGACTGTAAGACCATGCAACTGACGCCCGAGGAACTGGCCGCCCGCAAGCGTCGCAACATCGCCCTGGCCTGGGCGTTGGCGGCCTTCATGGTCCTGGTCTTCACCACGACCTTCCTGCGTATGCAGCACAATAGCGCCGAGGCGGCCGCGAAACGCGAGGCGACCCTGGCCTCCGCCAGAGCCGAGGCTCAAGCCGCTCAAGCCCGGGTGCAGCCATGAATCGCAAGAATGCGATCGCCATCGCCTGCGTCCTGGCGGTGATGTGCATGACCGGCGCGGCCTTCGCGGCGGTGCCGTTGTACCGGCTGTTCTGTCAGGTGACGGGTTTCGACGGCACGACCATGCGGACGGACAAGCCGTCGGACGTGGTGCTGGACCAGACGGTGCTGGTGCGATTCGACACGAATGTGCGCGACCTGCCCATGACCTTCCGCGCCGAGCAGGTCAGCCAGCGTGTGCGCATCGGCGAGACGGGCATCGCCTATTTCGATGTCACCAACACCTCCGACGCCCCGATCAGCGCCAAGGCCGCCTACAACGTCGTGCCCGAGCGGGCCGGCGCCTATTTCCAGAAGCTGCAATGCTTCTGTTTCGACGAGCAGATCATCAAGCCTGGCGAGACCCGCCAGTTCCCGGTTCAGTATTTCGTCGCCCCCGAATTGGCGACCGACCGCGAGGGTCAGGGCGTGCACGAAATCACCCTGAGCTACACCTTCTATCCGACCCAGCGCTTCGATGCGGCGCAAACCGCAGGCTGACCACTGGCGCGCTCCGCGAGGCGGCGCTATAGCCCGTCGTTGACTCGAGACACTGCACTGAGACCGGAAGACCCCATGGCCGACGCGCACGCCGTTCCGCACCACGACTATCACCTGGTGAACCCCAGCCCGTGGCCGTTGGTCGCCTCGATCGCCGTGACGATCATGATGATCGGCGCCGTGGTGTGGATGAAGGGCCTGGCCCCGGCCGAATCCGGCCCGGTCGTCGCCGCCCTGCTGGCCAAGGGCGACAAGGCCCTGTTCTTCGCCGGTCTGGCGGGCGTGCTGGTGTCCATGTTCGGCTGGTGGTCGGACGTGATCAAGGAAAGCCGTGGGGGCGATCACACCCCGGTCGTGTCGCTGGGCCTGCGCTACGGCATGATGTTGTTCATCGCCTCGGAAGTGATGTTCTTCGTCGCCTTCTTCTGGATGTTCTTCGACATGGCGCTGTTCAACGAGGCGCGCACCCTGATCCCCTCGATCGGCGCCTGGACCGACACCGCGGCCGCCTGGTCGACCTGGCCGCCCAAGGGCGTCGAGCTTCTGGACCCGTGGCAACTGCCGCTGCTGAACACCATCATCCTGCTGCTGTCGGGCACGACGGTGACCTGGGCGCACCACGCGCTTCAAGTCGGCGACCGCAAGGGCGCCAAGCTGGGCCTGCTGATCACCGTCTTGCTGGGCGCCCTGTTCACGGGGGTCCAAGCCTATGAGTACCAGCACATCATCCACGAGCACCTGTTCTTCAACGATGAGGCGGCCAATTCGGGCCTGTACGGTTCGATCTTCTTCATGGCCACGGGCTTCCACGGCTTCCACGTGCTGGTGGGTTCGATCTTCCTGTTGGTCTGCCTGCTGCGCCTGTACGCCGGCCAGATGAGCCCGGAGAAGCATTTCGGCTTCGAGGCGGCGGCCTGGTACTGGCATTTCGTCGACGTGGTGTGGCTGTTCCTGTTCGCCTTCGTCTACGTCGCCTTCGGTTGACGCCTGACGCACAATCCAGAGACGCTGTTCCGGCGCGGGTCGATCCGATCCGCGCCGGTCTGCTTTGCCGCTGTCCCCAGTGCGGGCGCGGACGGCTGTATTCGGGCTTCCTCAAGGTGGTCGAGACCTGCGCGGTCTGCGGCTTCGACTTTCGGCGGCTGAACACCGGCGACGGTCCGGCTGTGTTCGTCATGCAGGTCGCCGGCGGGGTCGTGGTGTTCAGCGCCCTGGGCGTCGAGTTGGCCTACAGTCCGCCCATGTGGGTGCATCTGGTGCTGTGGCTGCCGCTGGTCGCGGTTCTGGCCCTGGGGCTGATGCGCCCGGCCAAGGGGCTGATGATCGGCTTGCAGGCGCGCAATCGAGCGGCGGAGGTGCGCAATGACGAGTTCTGAGCGCGCGCGTTTTCCCTGGGTCCTGACGATCGTCTCAGCCCTGGCCCTGGCCGTGCTGACCGGCCTGGGCGTCTGGCAGGTGCGGCGCCTGGCGTGGAAGGAAGGTCTGATCGCCGCCGCCGAGGCCGCCGCCGCCAAGCCCGCCGTCCCTCTGACCCAGGTGCTGGCCGAGGGCGGCGACCAGGAGTTCCGCAAGGTGGTCGTGGAGTGTCCGGGATTGGAGACCGCGCCCTATGTCGAACTGCGGACCATTCAGGATGGCGAACCCGGCCTGAGACTGGTCTCGGCCTGCCGCGCGGCGGAGCGGACATGGTTGGTGGATCGCGGCTTCGTGCCGGAGACGATCTCGGCCCGACTGCCGCAGGCGCCCTCTGAGACCGTGACGCGGATCATCGCCGAGATCCGCACCGCGCCGCCGCCGGGACCGATGACGCCTCCCGCCGAAGGTCGGATGTTCTATGGCCGCGACAACGACGCCATGGCGCGCGCCCTGGGCGTTCAGGGATCGGTCGAGGCGCGGACCCTCTATGCTCTGACGTCGTCCAATCCGCGATGGTTGGCGCTGAAGCCGTCGGCGCCGCCAGTCGCCTTCGCCAACAATCATCTCGGCTACGCCCTGACCTGGTTCGGCCTGGCGGGAGCGCTGGCGGCCGTGTACGTCGCCCTGCTCCGGCGGAGGCGAAAGTCCTGAGCGCGGCCATGCACACCTTGTCGAATGGCGTCCGTGTGGTCTGCGACCCCATGCCGGGCGTGCGCACCCTGGCGTTGGTCGTCGCCGTCGAGGGCGGGGCGCGGTGGGAGCCGAAGACCCGATCCGGCTGGTCGCATCTTCTGGAACATCTGGTGTTCAAGGGTGCGGGCGAGATGTCGGCGCGCGACATCGTGGAGCGGATCGAGGCTGAAGGCGGCTCCATCAACGCCGCCACCGGCTATGAGCGGACCAGTTTCGAGGTGCGCGGTCTGGCCGGTTCCTTGCCCCTGGCCATGCAGGTGGTGTCCGACCTTCTGTTTCGGCCCACGTTGGACCCGACCGATATCGAGCGCGAGAAGGACGTGGTCGGCCAGGAGATCGCCGAGGCCTATGACACGCCCGACGACCATGTCTTCGAAATGGCCCAAACGCGCGCCTTCGCCGGTCAGTCTCTGGGGCGGCCGATCCTGGGGTCGATCGCCAGCCTGAAGCCCGCCGACCGCGTCTCGGTCGGCGACTGGCGGGCGCGGCTGTATTCGCCGGACCGGATGGCGGTGGCCGTGTCCGGTGCGGTGGACGAGGTCGAGCTTCTGGCCCTGGCCGAGCGCTGGTTCGGCGCCGAGGCGGCGACGCCCGCCGACCGGCCCGGGGCGGCCGCCTTCGTCGGCGGCTCGGCCAAGCTGGGGCGGCGCATCGAACAGGCCAATCTGGTGTTGCAGCTTGCAGGCGTGTCGGCGACCGACCCGGACCTGCCCGCCATGCGCATCCTGACCGAGATTCTAGGCGGCGGCATGGCTTCACGCCTGTTCCAGAGCGCGCGCGAGGAACGGGGACTGGCCTACGCCATCGACGCCTATCACGAGCCTTACGCCGATATCGGGATCTTGGGGATCTACGCCGGGTGCGCCGCCGACCGGGCCGAGGAACTGGCCCGCGTCTGCGCCGATGAGGTCAAGGCCCTGGCCGCCGACGGCCCGACGGAGTCAGAGCTGGCGCGTGCGCGCACGGTCCTGACCGCCGGCCTGTGGATGTCGGACGAAAGCTCGATGAGCCGCGCCGGGCGGATCGCGGCCCAGACCCTGATCCACGGACGCCCCGTATCGTCCGACGCCCTGGCGGCGGCCATGACGGCGGTCAGTCGAGACGACGTGCGCCGGTCGGCGCGGCGCCTTTTTCACGGCGGACGGGCGGCGACGGCGGTGCTGGGTCCGCGCGCGTCCGGCGGCGCCGGAGACGTGTTCACGCAAAGCCTGTTTCCCGGCGGAAACGGCGGCTAGTCTGCGGCCATGGCCCTGCTGGACTGGATGACGGAGACGACTGGCCCGGTGATCGAGGGTCGAGGCGTGCTGTTGCGCCCGCCGCGCGCCGCCGACTTTCAGCCCTGGGCCGAACTGCGCGACCTGTCGGCGACCTATCTACAGCCGTGGGAGCCGTCCTGGGCCGAGGACGACCTGACCCGGCCCGCCTTTCGGCGGCGTCTGTCGGTCTATGCGCGGGAAATGGAGCTTGAGACGGCCTGGCCCTTCTTCGTCTTCGCCAATGCGGGCGAGACCCTGGTGGGGGCGGTGACCCTGTCGAACATTCGCCGAGGCGTGGCCGAGAGCGGGACCCTGGGCTACTGGATCGGCCGTCCGTTCGCGGGTCGGGGCCACGCGACGGCGGCGGTGCGGGCCGTTCTGATGTTCGCCTTCGACACCCTGGACCTGCATCGCGTCGAGGCCTCATGTCTGCCGGCCAATCTGCCGTCGCGGCGCGTGTTGCAGAAATCGGGGTTCCGTCAGGAAGGCGAGGCCAAGGCTTATTTGAAAATTAACGGCGCATGGGCAGATCATCTTCTGTTCGGCGTGGTGTCGGACGATTGGGTTCGCGACGCCTGACGCGGGCCGTTGAAGGGCGGAACGTCGCTTGAACGCTCGACCGCGATCGCTGGGCTGGGACGCGACCACCGCTATCGAGGCGTTGGCGGCTGCGGATGCGGCCCTGTGGGAGTGGACCCCCGCCGACGACCAAATCCGTTTCACCGGTTCGACCCGACCTCTGGGCCTGGGACCGCTGGCCCCGGAATGTTCGGGCGCCGCCTTCGTCGCCTTGGCCCAGCCGCAAGACCGCGCCCTGGCCGAACGCATATTGAAGCCGCAGGAAGAGGGGACGGAGATCGCCCTGCGCCTGCGTATGCGGGGTTCAGAGGTCTGTCTGTGGCGCGGCGTCTGGCTGGAGGACGGGCTGCGCGCCGCCGGCATGGTGGCGCTGGAGACCAAGTTCGCGGGATCGGACAAGGATGGGCTGACCGGCCTGTTGGACCGCCGCACCTTCATCAACCGCGCCGCAGAGACCCTGACCCAGCCGGGCGATTACGACCTGATCGTCGCCGACGTGGATCGTTTGCGCCGCCTGAACGAGGCCCTGGGCCACGAACGCACGGATCTGGTGCTGTCGGCCCTGGGGTCGCGCCTGAACACCGCCTTTTCGCACGGCGCGGCGCCGGCGCGGATCGGCGAGGATGAGTTCGCCGTGCTCTTGCCGCGCGGGTCCGGCAATCCGGCCGACCGGGTGCGCGAGGCGCTGGAGCAGCCGCTGCGAGTGGCGGGCTTCGACATCTATCCGACCGTCTCCATCGGCGCCGTTTCGACCGAGGGCGGACCCGACGCCGCCGATGCGGCCGAACTGCTGCGCCGGGCCGAACTGGCCGTCGAACAGGCCAAGACCGCTGGTCGCGGCGGCGCCGCCGCCTACGGTCGCGCGCTGGAGAGCGACAGCTTGAGCCGACTGGCGCTGGAGGCGGACCTGCGCAACGCCTTCCTTCGCGGCGAGATCGAACCCTTCTTCCAGCCCATCGTGAACCTGACCACCGGCGCCGTGGCCGGGTTCGAGGCCTTGGCGCGCTGGCGTCACCCCCGGCGCGGTCTGGTGCCGCCGGACGAATTCCTGGGCCTGACCGACGAAATGGGCCTGATGAACGATCTGGGCCTGCTGATGATGACCCAGTCGGCGCGGCAACTGGCGGAATGGCTGCACCGCCATCCGACGGCCGGAAAGCTGTTTTGCAGCGTCAACCTGTCGGTCGGCGAGATCGAACGGCCGAACCTCGTCGAGGACGTCGAACGGGTCATCAAGGAGACCGGCCTGCCGCGCGGGGCGCTCAAGCTGGAGGTCACCGAAGGCGATATCATGCGCGACACCGAACGCGCCGCCGAGGTGCTGCGTCAATTGAAGGGCGTGGGGGCGTCGCTGGCGCTGGACGACTTCGGCACCGGCTTTTCGTCCCTGTCCTATCTGGCCAAGCTGCCCTTCGACACGCTGAAGATCGACCGCTATTTCGTGCTGACGATGGACAAGGACGAAGGCTCGGCCAAGATCGTCAAATCCGTCGTCAACCTGGGTCGCGACCTGTCGCTGGAAGTGGTGGCGGAAGGGGTCGAGAACGCCGGCCTGGCGATGTTGCTGATCGAGGCGAGCTGTCATTACGGCCAGGGCTTCGGCTATGCGCCCGCCTTGCCGGCGCAAGAGGCCGAGGTCTATCTGAACGAGAGTCTGGCCGACGGCGCCGCGCCGTTGAAACAGCGCTCGGCCTGACGTTCAGGCGCGGCCGCCCTGGGCCGACAGGCGGGCGGCGTCGACGCCGATGCCGGCCAAGGCCCGGCTCCATTTGCTGTCGTGGTCGGCGTCGAAAATGATGTCCAGGTCCGCGTCAGCGGTCAGCCAGACGTTTTCGGCCAGTTCGTCCTCCAACTGCCCCTCGCCCCAGCCTGCATAGCCGAGCAGCAGGACCGAACGGCCAGGACCGGCTTCCGGGTCCGTCATCGCCGTCAGGGCCTCGCGCGTGCCGGTCATGGCCAGCCCTTCGCCGAACGGCAGGGTGGCGTCCGGGCTGATCCAGTCGTCGGTGTGCAGGACGAAGCCGCGCTCGCGCTCCACTGGCCCGCCGACCAGGACGATGCGGTCCTGGGCGCTGTCGGGAGAGGCGATGTCCAGCCGGTTCAGCACCGCCCTCAGATCGACGCCGGAGGCGGGCCGGTCGAGCCGCAGTCCCATGGCGTGGTCGTCTTCATGCGCGCAGATCAGAATGACCGCGTGTTCGAAACGCGGATCGCCGATGCCCGGCATGGCGACCAGAAGACGGCCCGCTAGGGACTGAAACTGCGACATGGGTCGATCATCGACCGCAACCGGCCGGGGCGCAAGACGTCAAGGCGGTGAACGTCGATGTCTTGGCGTGGGCCGCAAGGCTCTCTATCTGATCGACATCGCATCGGCGCAGCGCGCGCCCAGCCCGGAGATTACCCATGACCATCAAGGTCGGCGACCGCATCCCTTCGTCCATGCTGGGCGTGATGACGCCTGACGGCCCGCGTCCGATCAACTCGGACGAGGTGTTCAAAGGCAAGACCGTGGCCCTGTTCGCCGTGCCGGGCGCCTTCACCCCGACCTGTTCGGCGCGGCACCTGCCCGGCTTCAAGGACAAGCGCGCCGACCTGGCCGGCAAGGGCGTGGACACCGTGGCCTGTCTGTCGGTCAACGACCCCTTCGTCATGGGCGCCTGGGCGCAGAGCCAGAACGTGTCGGGCGACGAGGTCATGATGCTGGCCGACGGCAACGGCGACCTGACGCGCGCCTTGGGCCTGAGCATGGACGCCACCGGCTTCGGCATGGGGGAGCGGTCGCAACGCTATTCCATGCTGGTCAAGGATGGCGTGGTCGAACAGTTGAACGTCGAGCAGGGCGGGGAATTCAAGGTCTCGTCGGCCGAGCATCTGCTGGCGCAGCTCTAAGGTTCGCCTATCGCTCGCGGCGCGGGCGCTCGCTGTCTGAGGGCGTCTTCGCCGCCCTATCGTTCACGATGCGGTTGTTCGCTAGGTGAGGGCGGATGAGCGACGTCTTCACGCCAGAGCAGCGCAGCGCCGTCATGCGGCGCGTGAAAGGCAAGGACACCGGCCCGGAACGCCGTGTGCGGGCGGCCCTGCGCGCGGCGGGGATCGGCTATCGCCTGGGCGGGCAGGGTCTGCCCGGGCGGCCCGATGTGGTGATGAAGGGACGGCGGATCGCCGTCTTCGTGCACGGCTGTTTCTGGCATGGGCACGACTGCCCTCGCGGCGCGCGCCAGCCCAAGGCCAACGCCGACTACTGGATCGCCAAGATCGACCGGAACCGGGCGCGCGACGCCGTCAATGCGACGCGTCTGGCCCGGGATGGCTGGGCCGTGGTCACGGTCTGGGAATGCGCCATGAAGACGACGGATTTTGACGACCGGTTGGTCGCCGCAGTGAAGGCCGGTCAGGCCGCGACGATGTCCCGGCCGTCTTCGTCCGCTCCAGATTGAGCATCGGCCAGGACGTGTTGCAGGGCGCCCAGCAGGGCGGCGGGCGTCAGCGGCTTGGAGACGAAATAGGCCATGCCGGCGGCGGTGCAGGCCTCGACATCCTCGGGCTGGGTGTCGGCGGTGACGGCGACCACCGGGGTGCGGGCGTTGGGACCGGTCCCGGCGCGCAGGCGGCGGGTGGTCTCGCGCCCGTCGAGTTCCGGCATACGCACATCCATGAAGATGACGTCGAACACGGCGCTCTCACAGGCGGCGAGCGCCTGCATCCCGTCGGCGGCGGTGGTGATGTCGCAGCCCAGGGGTTGGAGGATCAGTTGGATGGCGCGGCGGTTGATGTCGTGGTCATCGACGACGAGAACCGACAGCGGACGGCCTTCGTCCTCGACGGCGTCCTCGACGGTGTTCTGGACCGGCGGCGTGGTCTCGGTTTCGATCTGGGCAGGAGCCTCGGCGGCGGGGGGCGGAGCGACGGGGGTCTCTGCAGGGGGCTGCGTCGCCGTGGGCGCGAGACGCGGGCGGTCGGCCAGGGCGCGGGCGATGGCGCCGCGGCTGGCGTCGTCCAGGCCGGTGCCGACTGGGGCCGAGACCCGACCCTCGCCGGGCGACAGGGTCAGGGACAGGGTGAAGTGCGCGCCCTGGCCCGGCTGACTGCGCACCGTCAGGCGGCCGCCCATCAACTGGGCCAACTCACGGCTGATGGCCAGGCCCAGGCCCGAGCCGCCATGGCGGGCGCCGACGCCGTCGGCGGTCTGGTCGAAGGCGGTGAACAGCCGGTCGAGCTGGTCGCGGCTGAGACCGGGACCGGTGTCGGCCACCTCGAAGGTGATCGCATGGTCGCCGCTGTCCTCGGTCCAGGCGCTCAGGCGCAGGGTGATGGACCCCCGGTCCGTGAACTTCATGGCGTTGGACATCAGATTGTTCAGCACCTGGCGGATGCGCATGGCGTCGCCGCGCACGGCGGCGGGCAGGCGGCGACCGCCCTCCAGGGTGAGCTTCAGGCCCTTGGCCTTTGCCGGGCCGCGCCACAGACGGGCGGTCTGGGCGACCAGGCCGCGCAGGTCGAAATCGGCCGCCTCGACCTTCATGCGGCCGGCTTCCAGCTTGGAGTGGTCCAACAGGTCGTCCAGCAGGCCCTTCATCATCAGGCCCGCGTCGGTGATCAGGGCGGCGTGGGCGCGCGCTGCGGCGTCGCCGCCGCGTGAAACCTCGGCGGCGCCGGTCAGGATGGCGCCGATGGGCGTGCGCAGGTCGTGACCCACGGCGGCCAGGAACGCGGCGCGGCCCGCCATGATCCGTTCGGCCCGAACACAGCGGCTCTCAGCGTCATGGCGCGCCTTGGACTCGGCCAGGGAGGCCTTGTTCATGCGCTGCCAGGTGGTCAGACAGAAGATGGCGAAGACGGTCAGGGCCGCGCCCGCGGCCAGCACATAGGCCGGGTCCGCGCCTGCGGCGGCCATGAAGCCTGGCGTCATGGCCATGTAGATCAGTTGCGGCGACGCGGTCAGGGCCAGGACGGCTCCCGAGCGCGGGGCGTTGATCATGGAGTAGACCAGCGCCGCGGGCAGCAGCACGCCCGCGCAGATGCCGCCCATGACGCCGCCCAGTTGCCAAAGCGGGATGGACAGGCCGCCGATCATGGCGGTGTTCAGGAACAGGACCGCCCCGCCCAGGGCGCTGCGCCACGAGGGCATATGGTCGGTCTGGCGTCGGATGATCGGTGCGAACACCGCAGCCTCGATCATCTGCACGACAAGATAGACGGCCAGCCAGGGCAGGCTGATGGCGTAGCCCAACAGCGGACTGACGATCAGGGCAGAGGCGGAGCCGACGCACAGTCGGATCACCAGCGCATGGCGACGCTGACGGACGGCGGCGGCCCAGCCGGGCGTTTCGTCGGTCAGATGCGGCATTCACCATCCCCACACGGGCGGTTCTCCGCCCCTTGGGGTGACCATGGCAGATCGGCCCTAACGCTCCGTCAACGGCAGCGTGCCGACGGCGTCGGCGACGGTGAAAAAACCATCGGCGCGCAGGCGGCGGGCCAGATCCCGCTTGATCCTGCTGACCAGTCCGGGACCTTCAAAGATCAGCGCGGAATAGAGCTGCACGGCCGAGGCCCCAAGGCGGATGCGGCGATAGGCGTCGGCGCCCGAGGCGATCGCACCCACGCCGATCAGGGGCAGGCGGCCGTTCGCGGCCTCGGCGGCGGCGATCAGGGCGGTCTCGGCCCGGTCCTTCAGCGGCGCGCCCGACAGACCGCCGCTCTCGGCGCGATCCGGCGCGCGCAGGCTCGCGGGCCGGTCCAGGGTGGTGTTGGAGACGATCAGGGCGTCGATGCGGTTGGCCAGGGCCGCCTCGACGATCATGGCGATCTCGGCGGCGGTCAGGTCGGGCGCGATCTTCAGGAACACCGGTGCGCCATCGGCGGGACGGGCTTCGTGGATGCGGCCCAACAGGTCGTCCAGCGCCCCGCGGCCCTGCAAGGCGCGCAGGCCCGGCGTGTTGGGCGAGGAGATATTGACCGTGAAATAGGATGCGCGGCCAGCCAGGCGGCGCAGACCGGCGACATAGTCGGCCGCCTTGTCCTCGGTCTCCTTATTGGCCCCCAGATTGGCGCCGACGACCACGTCGCGCGGGCGACGGTCCATCCGGGCGGCGAAGGCGTCCAGTCCGGCGTTGTTGAAGCCCATACGGTTGATGACCGCCCGGTCTTCCGACAGGCGGAACAGGCGCGGCTTTGGATTGCCGGGTTGCGGCCGGGGCGTGACCGAGCCGCATTCGACGAAGCCGAAACCCAGCCGCGCCAGGCCGCCGATCGCCTCGCCGTCCTTGTCCAGGCCGGCGGCCAGTCCGACCGGGTTGGCCAGGTCCAGACCCGCCAGGCGCGTATGCAGGATCGGATCGTCGGCGGGCGCGACGGGCGCGGGCAGGATCGACAGGCCGCGCACGGCCAGACGATGCGCCGCCTCGGGGTCCAGTCGCCGCAACGCCCAGGCGCCGAGATCGCCCAGGCTCACGCCGCGTCCTCGAAGATCATCTCGCCGGTCTGATCGACGCGGAAGGCGCGCGCGCGACGGACGGCGGCGGCCGTCAGACGGCCGTAGAGATGCGGAAACAGGGCGCCGCCGCGCGACGGCTCCCACACGACAGCCTCGCCATAGGGCGCCAGCTCCACGTCCAGAAGCATCAGGCCGTCGCGCCCGGCATAGTGTTTGGCCGCCGTGCCCGCCAACTGATCGGCGGCGGACAGGTGGATGTAGCCGTCGCGCAGATCGACCGCCGAACCGTCATAGCCGCCCGTCGCCTGGATCGCGGCCCAGTCGTCGGTCGAGACGATCTTGTAGGCGACGCCGCTCACGCCAGAACGCCGGGGTCGCGGGGGGTCAGATAGGCTTCGTGCGCGCGGCGCCCTTGCGGATCGACGGCGAAAACAGCGGCCGAGCCGGGCGGGAAACCGCCGGTCATCCGCTCCATCAGGGCGGGCGAGGCGGCGGCCTGGAGCAGATAGTCGCCGACCAGGACGGGAACCCCCGGATTGTGCGCCAACACCAGCAGACAGCCCGCGTTTTCGGCCGCCTCGGCGATCAGGGCGCGCAACATCTCGGCCGGGGCGTTGTAGAGGTCCGGTTCGATCCGCACTTCGACATCGCCGAAGGCGTCCTGCATCAGGTCCCAGGTCTGACGTGTGCGAACCGCCGACGACACCAGGGCCAGGTCCGGGCGCAAGCCGCGCCGGGCCAGGGTGCGGCCCATCAGCGCCGCATCCTCGCGGCCCTGGGCGCTGAGCGGTCGTTCGCGGTCGCCGCCCGCGTGGGCGCGTTCGGCCTCGGCGTGGCGCATCAGGATCAGGCGGTGCATGGGCCTTCGCTTAAGGGCGTTCGACGCCGGAGACCAGACGTCTCGACGCCGGATTTCGAGAAGCCGGAACGGGTTTGACCGGCTGCGGCGCCAGATCGCCCAGGGCGGCGGCGGCCTGTTCGGCCAGGCCCGGGCGCACCGGGGCGTAGGCGCGTCGGCCCGCCTCCAGCAGGACGACGCCCGCCGAGCCGGGCGCGAGGCGCCGCGCCACCTGCTCCCAGCCTTCGGCCAGGGGGAACAGGGGCGGCCAGGGCGGGGCGAACAGGGTGGCGGACCAGGCCAGGGGTTCCAGACCCGCCTCGCGCACCAGACGCTCCATCTGACGGCGGGTGAAGGGTCGGCCATGGCCGAAGGGGGTGGACTCCGCGCGCGACCACAGACCGCCGCGCGCCGCCGCGACCAGGATGATGCGCCCCGCCGGAGCCAGGGCGCGCACCGCTTCCAGCATAAGGGCGCGGGCGTCGTCGGCCTCTTCCAGGGCGTGGACCAGCAGAATGCGGTCAAAGGCGCCTGCGGCGAAAGGCAGGCGCGCATCCTCGACCAGCAAGGCGCGGTTGCGAGTCGAGGCGGAGGGCCAAGGTTCGACCCCCTGGCCGCCGGGCATGGCGGCGATCGTGCGACGCGCGCCGATGAAGGCGTCGAGCCATGGCGTGGCGTAGCCGATCCCCAGCACGTCGCACCCATCGGCCTCGCCCCAGGCGTCATGCAGCCGACGTGCGATCAGCCGACGGGTCAGCACCCCGGCCGGTTCGCCGTAGAAGGCCCGCAATTCCTCGATGGCGCGACGCATACCGACAGCATAGGCTGGGCGCGGTCGAGCGGCTAGGATGGGCGCATGGCTCTCGACATCCGACTGTTCCCCTGTCTCGGCGACAACTACGGCTTTCTGGTGCGCGACGCGGCGACGGGCGTCGTGGCGACGATCGACACGCCTGACGCCGACCGCATCCTGGCCGAGCTGGAGGCGAGCGGCTGGGGTCGATTGGATCTGATCCTGAACACCCATTGGCATCCCGACCACGCGGGCGGAAACGCCGCAGTCCAGGCGACGACGGGCTGCCGGATCGTCGGACCGGACGAGGTGCGGCGCATCGCACCCCTGGATCGCGTGGTCGCGGGCGGAGAGGTCGTCATGCTGGGGGAGACGGCGCTGGAGGTCACGGCCACGCCGGGCCACACCCTGGGCCATGTGGTCTATCGCAGCGCGGCGGACGGCGAAGCCTTAGTGGGAGACACGGTGTTCGTCCTGGGCTGCGGGCGGCTGTTCGAGGGGACGGCGGAACAGATGTGGGCCAGTCTGAGCGCCCTGGCGACCTGGCCGGACGACACCCGAATCTGGTGCGCGCATGAATATACGGCGGCCAACGCCCGGTTCGCCCTGAGCCTGGACGATCGTCCTGAGATGCAGGCGCACGCCGAGGCGATCTTCGCGGCGCGCGAACGGGGCGAGGCGACCGTGCCGACGGTTCTGGGAGTGGAGAAGCGGTTCAACCCCTTCCTGACGGCTGCGGATGCGGCCGAGTTCGCCCGACGCCGGACGGCCAAGGACGGGTTTAGCGGTTAGTCTGTTCGTCAGCGAAGGCGTTGATGATGCGCGCCGAAGAGGGGCGGCCGGCGGGACCTCGGTCGGGATCGACGACGATGCGCAGATCGCCGCGCGCATAGGTGGCCGAGACGCGGTCGCCCTCGACGATGGTGATGCTGCGCAGCCGGACCAGATAGCCGCGCGCCGTGGCCGAACGGGCCATGCGCACCACGGCGTCGGTGGTGACGATCAGGGCGTCGACCGACAGGGCTTCGGACTTCTCGCCCGACAGATTGATCTCGACCAGACGGCCCAGGGCGGCCGACACCAGGGCGCTGCGCCGGGCCATCAGATTGAACAACTGAACCGGACCCAGGGTCGGCGGAGTCAGGCTTTCGCCCGGCCCGGCCAGGGTGACGGGGGACCCGGCGGGAACCCGCTTGGTGTACAGGGTCATGCCGCCGTCGGCGGTGACGCGCAGCACCAGTTCGCCCGCGTCGTTGCGGTACAGCACATCGCCACGCGGGGCGGGGGTGGGGCGCAAGGCCCAGGTCTCAACGCTGCGGTCGAACCGCAGAAGCGGCGTCGATTCGCTGCGGTCCAGGACGAAGCCCTGGCCGGATTCGGCGACGTAGCGGCCCTGGGCGGGCAGGTTGCGGCTGAACAGGCGGTCGCGCAGGGAGCGGCTCTGCTGCGCCTGGGCGTTGCCGCTGGTCTGGGCCGCGGCCGTATCGATCATGACAAATTGCGACAGGGCCGCGCCCGCGACGGCGAACGCCGTCGCGGCGGCAAGGGGCGCAACCGCCCGCATGACCGTGACCCTCAACTTCATGCCCGGATAGTCGCCATCAGGCGGAGGCGGATTTTAGGCGCCGATTTCCAAGCTTGAGCCTAGCCGACCAGATACTGACCGCCGTTCAGCGATAGGGTGCAGCCTGTGACATATCCGGCACGTTCGCCCGACAGCCACGACACCATGTCGGCGATCTCCTCGCCCTTGCCCAGGCGGCCGACGGGGATCTGGGCGATGATGCTGTCCAGCACCTTCTGGTCCATGGCGCCGACCATTTCGGTGTCGATATAGCCGGGGGCGATGCAGTTGACCGTCACGCCCTTGCGCGCGTTCTCCAAGGCCAGGGCCTTGGTGAAGCCGATCATCCCGGCCTTGGCGGCGGAATAATTGGCCTGGCCGATCTGGCCCTTCTGGCCGTTGATCGACGAGATGTTGACGATACGGCCGAAGCCCCGGTCGCGCATACCGTTGATGACCTGGCGCGTCATGTTGAAGACCGAGTCCATATTGACCCGGATCACGTCGGACCATTGCTCCGGCTGCATCTTGTGGAAGAAGCCGTCACGGGTGATGCCGGCGTTGTTGACCAGCACGTCGATGGGACCCAGTTGCGCCTCGACCTCGGCCACGGCGCGTTGGCAATCCTCGAACGAGCCGACATTGCCCTTCACGACCATGACGCCCAGTTCGCGCGCGGTCGCCTCGGCGGCTTCGGTGTTGCCGGAATAACCGGCCGCGACCTGCATACCGTCTTCCTTCAACCGCTGAACGATCGCCTTGCCGATGCCGCGGGTTCCGCCCGTGACGAGAGCCGTTCGAGCCATGTGCGCTTCCTTTGTCCCTGGCGACGGCCTCTGGACGGGCCGCCTTTGTGGAAAGCATTAGCGGGTTGAAGCGGAAGCGCAAAGTCTCCTCCCCATGCGAAGGGGAGGAGATGCGGGCCTCTAGATTCGGCTCATGTCCAGCACGAAGCGGTAACGCACGTCCGACTTCTCCAACCGCTCATAGGCCTCGTTGATCTGGTCGGGGGCCATCAGTTCGATGTCGCAGGCGATGCCGTGCTCGGCGCAGAAATCCAGCATCTCCTGGGTCTCGCGGATGCCGCCGATCAGGCTGCCGGCCACGGCCCGGCGGCGCCACAACAGGCCCAGGGCGTAGATCGGCAGCCCCTCGGTGGTCAGGCCCAGCATGACCATGGTCCCGTCCTTGGCCAGGAGCTGGGCGTGGCCCGCGATCTCGTGAGTGGCCGAGACGGTGTTGATGATCAGGTCGAAACTTTCGGCCGCCGCCGCCATGGCCGCCGAATCCGAGGCGACCAGGAAATGTTTGGCCCCCATGCGTTCGGCGTCGGCCTTCTTGCGATCCGAGGTCGACAGAACGGTGACCTCGGCGCCCATGGCCGCAGCCTGTTTGACCGCCATATGGCCCAGACCGCCCAGGCCGATCACCGCCACCTTCGACCCCGGCCCGACCTTCCAGTGGCGCAGCGGCGAATAGGTGGTGATGCCCGCGCACAGCAGGGGGGCGGCGGCGTCCAACGGCAGGGCGTCGGGGATGCGCACGACATAGTTCTGATCCACCACGATGGCGGTGGAATAGCCGCCCTGGGTGATGGTCTCGCCCGACTGGGCGGCGTGACGATCGGGCCAGCCATAGGTCTGGTCGAAGCCGGGGACGCAATACTGCTCCTCGCCGTCACGGCAGGGCTGGCACTGGCGGCAACTGTCGACCATGCAGCCGACGCCGACGCGGTCGCCGACCTTGAAGCGGCTGACGTGTTCGCCCACGGCGGTGACCACGCCCGCGATCTCGTGACCCGGCACGATGGGATAGCGGGTGCCGCCCAGGTCGTTCTTCACGATGTGCAGGTCGGAATGGCAGACGCCCGCGTATTTGATCTCGATGAGGACATCGTCCGGCCCGGGGTCGCGGCGATTGAAGTCATAGGGCGACAGGGGCGCGTCCGAGGCGGTGGCGGCGAAGGCGCGGGTGGCGATGGGCATGAGAATCCTTGGTGCGAGAGCGTTATTTCAACTTGGCGATCAGCGCCTGAGCGGCGGCGGGGTTCCGCACCTTGGCCCCGGCGATGAAGTAGGCGAAGACGTCGCCGCGTTCGGCCCAGACCCTGGTCTGTTTCGCCACCGCGTCCAGTTCGACCGAGGTCATGCCGGTGGGTTCGTCCTCGCGGCTCGACATCAGCCGGGCATAGGTGAAGTCGGCGGTCGGCTGGTCGATGCGCGGCCATTCGGGGGCCTCGTCGTCGATGGCGTAGACGATGGCCGCGCCGTATTTCGCCGCCAGGTCGAAGAACTGCGGCGTGTCGAAGGTCGGGCTGCGAACCTCCAGGGCGTGACACAGCCGGACCCCGTCCTTTTCCTTGGGCAGCAGCTTCAGAAAGCCTTCGAAATCGACCGGATCGAATTTCTTGGTGGCCATAATGTGAAATACCAATAGCAATCCCTATTAGAGATCGGCGATTTTCAGAGCGGGGATCGCGAGTTTCATCGCCATCATGTTGGTCTCAGACCCCGACAGCGACCAAGCCTCACCGTGGAATTTCGCCGACACGTGCGTAGCCTTGGCGGCCTCGATCACCCTTGGAAACAGCGGAACCTCGCGGACCTTTCCGGTCTCGTGATCGAGTTCGTCCATAGTCGCGTCAGGCGGACAGTGGATCGTGCCGGTTCGAATTTTGGTCATGGTCAAAAGCCATAGCCGGGGAAGCGTCAGAGAAGCTCTGACTTGGACTGTGTGGAGGGCGCCCGCTCATAAATATCGCATGGACGATAATGAGCGGCTGATCCGCCTGGAAACTAAAATCGACGGACTTCAGACGACGCTCGACGTGCGGCTGACCCACATCGAAGCTGGCCTCAGCCACGAAATGGCCAACCGTGAAGCCGCCGACCATGCCCTTCGGGTTGAGATCGAAAAGCGTGCAACCCGCTTGGAAGTCGAAGCCGTCGAGGAGATCGCCAAGGCGAACCGTTCGACTATCGCCCGCGTGGCCTGGACGGTCATCCTGGCGGTTCTGGGCGGGCTTCTGAGCCTTGTTGTGGGCGGTCAGGCTTCCTAACCTTAGCCATTGGCTTCGCCCCTGTCCTGGTTGATCGTCACCGTCGTGCCGGGTGAGTTCACGATTGTGACTGATTGCGAGGAAGCGGGCTGAGCCACGCGGGGGATCAGACCGATGATGACCTGAATGACGGCGGCGGCGATGCCGATGAGTTCGATGTAGTCCATATTGGGGGTCTCCCATTCGGACTATGTTAGGTCCAGGGGACGATTTAGGCCGACGCTTTAGGGGTGACGTTTAAGATCAACGCTTTAGGCCAAAATGAACCGCTCCGGTCGGACGGCCTCAAACAACCCCGTCGCATCCTTCGTCGGATCGAGCCACGTCGCCCAATCGGCTTCGTCGAGGATCACCGGCGCCCGGTCGTGATAGTCGGCCAGCCATCCCTCAGAGGGACCGGTCAGGATGGTGAAGGAATCGACCTGGCCCTCATCGGTCGTCTGAACGGTGTCGTGGATTCCTGCGAACCAGATCAGGCCGTGGTCGGCCCGCGTGAAGCGATGCTTGACCTTAGACCCCTTCTCTCCGGTCCATTCGAACCACGATGAGGCCGGGACGATGCAGCGACGGCGTTTGAACGATTCCCGGAAGGTGGCGGCGGTCGAGACGGTTTCGACTCGGGCATTGAAGGTCGTCAGCTTGAATCCGTCGCCCTTGCCCTGTTGGGAATCCTTCACGGGTTTTCCGCCACGCCAAAACGGAATTAAGCCCCAGCGTTTCGCTTCCACGATCCAGCCGCCATCATCGTCGAGACGGGCCGTGACTTGTCTCGTCGTTGGCCTCACGTCATCGTTCGGCTCCAGATTCAGCGGAGCCGTTTTGACCTCACCGTAGGTCGAAAGGGCGCGATGGATTTCAGCCCAGCTAAAGCGGCCCGTCGTGGAATATCGCCCGCACATTCTCGCAATCTTCGTCTTGGCCGCGTCGGCGACCACCGCTCACGCTGATCCGTGTGAAGGTCGCCTCCCAAATCGCCCAGGGCAAGCCTTCAGCGGGATCGTGAGATATGTCGGTGACGGCGACTCGCTATGCGTCAGTGCGACGACTGACCCACAGACTTGGATTGAGGTCAGGCTCGCCGATTTCAACGCGCCTGAACTCAATGAACCGCGTGGGCGGGAGGGCCGTGATGCCCTTCGCCGCGTCGCGATGGGTCGTCAGGTGCAATGCACGGCCCGCCGGGGCCGATCGGGCCGCGTGATCTCCTACGACAGGGTGATCGCCGTTTGTCGCCTCAACGGGCGACCGCTGGGCGACCTCTTGCGACAACGCCGGGCGCCGGAAGGCGGGCGATGACCGTTATCGGTAGCCCTTCTCAGCCAGATACGCTTCAGCCGCCGCGTTAGCGGACTTGACCGCCTCGGCAGCCGCCGCGACTTTTTGAGCCGTGGTCGCACCGGCAGGAAGCGAACGCATATGGGCGTTGTATGTTCGGTCCCAAAGGCGGTCCGCGCCAAGCTTATGGGATAGCTGATCGTAGTCCATGTAGTTCTGGGGGCCACGATCCGACTGTTTGAACCGTTCATCGAGCGTTATTTGATCTCGCTCCAATGAACCGCTTTGAACCAGTCCGCTGCTTTTGAATATCTCGTCTATCTGTTCCTGAGACTGGCGACGTTGCTCCGCCTGATAGGCTTTGCAGGATGCAACCGCCTCCCGAACCTTTTCGGCGTCACCGTCATTCAGGCATCGGGCGGCTGCCGCAACGTCGGTCTCACAGTCAGAGTAGCCGTCAACGACCGTAGGCGCGCCCTTTATAGTGACGAACTGGCGGGGTCCCGTCCAAACCAGTTCAGTTCGGATCGGATAGCCCTCCTCTTGGGCGTTGAAGGTACCGCAGACGGCGCCCCGATATTCCTTCACGCCACTCCAACGGATTGTCGTGGGATCAGCCGAATGGATTGAAATTCGCGCCTTTGCATCGGCGATCCGGTTTTGCGGCGTGAGGGGTATGAACTCACAAGCCGCAAGGCCCGCCGCCATTGTGGTGATGATGACCAGATGTCTCATTTGCCCCTCCGTTTACCGTCAAGGTGGCGCGGATCGTGTGGTGTGGGAAGGCTGCCGATGAAATCGGGTGGCAGAGATCGCATTGAACTATTGCTTATCGGCGTGGCGGCGATCCTCGCCGTCGCCCAGTTCGTCATCGTGGTCTCGATGATTTTCTGAACGGGCGTGATCGTGGAAATTGTGCCGATCAGCATCGCGAGAACGCCAACCTGAAGAGCCGCCCTGAAGGTCGTTTCGGGGTCGGCTCGCCTCATCGCCCAACGCCCTTTTCGAGGAACGTCTTCGATGCCTTCACCCAGGTTTTGAATTCGTCGGGAATATCCGAGGGCAGCCTTTTCTCAATCAGTTCGACGGCCTTGCGTCTGAAGGTCTCCCGCTCCGGTCCAGTGGCCGATGGATCGAGGGCCTGGCGGATCATCGTCTCGACTTTCGCCCATTCCGCTGGAGCGATACGACCGGAGCGATTGAGGTGGGCGAGCATCACCGCATCGGCTTTGGCAAGGGCTTTGGCACGGCGGGTCACCCACGCTTTTTGCTTCGCGGGATCGGGAGCCTTGGGTTTCGGCTTGGCCCTCTGAGGCTCAGGAGCGGCCTCTGACGCGGCGTCGGCCATCAGGGCGTCGAGACGCTGAGCCTGAGCCATACGCGCCGCACGAATGGCCCTCTCGCACCTTCTGGAGACCTCGTCGGCTTCAAGCTCTCGACGGATAAGCAGGGTAAGACGCTCGATGAGGTCAGGAGATGCGTCGGTGTACTGTTCAAGAATGGCGGAGATGGTCATGGACGCACCTCCGTGACACGGTTTACGCCCTTGTTGATGACAATCACCTTGGCGCGTCGCCGGTATGGACGGCGGTTCTTGGGGTGAATCCAGCGGTCACTGATCGTGCGAATGTGCTCGACTGGTCTTGCATGGGTTCCGCCGTGAGATTGCCTTTCTTGAGCGCGGCCCAAGGTGATGCGACGAGGCGTCGAAAGGCTGATGACGCGAGCACGTTGGAGCGGCGGTAGTCCGGCTCTTGCTCGCCCCCGGTTCACACGATCAAGTTTCGGGCAATCAACGAATTCGACGTTAGCCTCTGCATCATCGATCAGTAGGTTCGAGATCGAAATCGCGACGTGATCGCTGTCCACATCACGAGACCTGACAATCTGCCACTCGCCATCCTGGCGAACGAAGGTCATGAAAGACTCGCCATCCCGATCAGGGATGACGATCGTGGAATAGACCCGTCCGCTTGGAGTTTTGCTCAGCCCGATCAATGCCCGCATCGGAATGGACTGAGCCATATAGTCTGCCACGTCCTCTGGGGAAACGTGACGCATGGCGCCGCCAATGTCCCGCATATCGTAAACCGGTATGGATAGGCTCGCGATCTCGTCTCGGTCGAAACCTACTCTTTGCCCGTCCGGTGTCTGAATACGTTTGCGACGAAGGGCATCAACGAGTTCTGCCCATAGTTCAGAGGCGCCGACTTGCGACGATGTGGTTGCGATGTTGGACATCTTCTAGCTGGGTCACGATGCGACACGCCCTCAGGATCGAGAGTCGTGAGGAAAGGCCGTCAGACCCTTCACCGCATCCGCTGAGGAATCGAACCTCAGTAGCATCACCAGCCGAACATGACGCCGTTATACACGATGACGGATGACCGTCAACTGATTTCGTCATATTAGTTATTGCTTGACGACTTTCATTCGCTCACTGGCGTCTAAATATCGTCATGCAGATTTCTTCATCGAAGGCCAAGGGACGCCGCCTTCAACAATGGGTCAGAGATTGGGTTTTGGCGTTGTGGCCAACATTGGCGCCCGATGATGTGAGGTCATGCCCGATGGGTTCGACGGGCGCCGACATCATCATGTCACCTGCGGCTCAGCGGGCCGTGGGGTTGGCCATCGAGTGCAAGGCCAGGAAGTCACCATCGGTCTATCGCGATTGGGATCAGGCGGCCCGCCACGCCTCAAAGTCGATGCATCGGGCTGAACCCGTGGTCTTCATCAAGGGTGATCGCCGGGCGCCATTGGTCATCATTGAGGCGACCTTCTTCGAACGCCTTTTGAAAGAGGCTGGCCGATGCTGAGCTGGCGGCTGACCTGGGCCGTGGGTTTGGCCTGGGCATGGGCTTGGACCATCCGTGCGCTCGATTTCCTCGCCATTCTGGAGGATGCGAAACGCGGTCAGCCGAGGCGGCTCAGTCAGACTCGCGTGATGGTCTGGGGAGCGATGTTGGTCGGCGGCTATCTCATCACCCGCCTGAGCCTGACGGGTCAGCCCATCGAGTGGACCGACGCGGGCGTCATCGGACTCCTGACGGTCGCGGCCAGCGTGATGAAGCTGGCGAGAGATCGCGGGCGTTGGTCGGACGATGACGACGCCTAGCCGCGCAGTCGTCAAGGAACGTCGCGGCGTGCTTCCGAACGCTTTCGCGCTTGGCGGCGAGGATCGTTGGGTCCGTCGTCGGCTCCATCTGGACTGACACTATCATTGAGATCGATTTCTTCAAAGGTCCAGGCCCTCCCACCAACGTGGGTCGTAATCGTCAGCCGTGACGATGGGATGGACGTAAGTCGGATAATAGAAGAGGGCGTCTTCTAAATCCTGTTGTAGTTTTTCTTCGATGCTCATTTGTATCTCCTGAGGGGTTCGGAGATATTTATTGCGAGCATCAGTGAGTTAAGTGGGGCGTTAACTCAGTGCCCTGTCCGGTGAGCGATCCTGATCGCCGCCCACCGGCAAGGCAGATCACCCCATCGCTGGGATTGGGACCGTCGTCACCCTTCCGTCTGGGCCGATGACGATGACATAGGCTTGGGGTGGAAGGTTCGCATGGGTGGCGCCCGATATCGGCTGGGCGACTGACTTGTCAGTCTCGCCGCCAGGCACCTTCTCCAGTTTGGGTGGACTGTCTCCCGATCTAATGAGCAATGAGATGCCGATCAGGACGACGATCCAGGCTACTCGATGTCGGTTGGGGGCAGAAATGGCGAACTCAATCACGGCGACACCTCATTGAGTAACCCGGCGAGAACGCGAAGCTGGAAGCTCCGTCACAAAGATGAATGTCGAGAACACTTGAGACGCACTCGTTCAGTCGGTCGATTTCCATCGCCGCTTCTCCTCGTTTCGATTGTAGGTAGTCAGTTGCGGGGCTGGCCCTTTAGGCCGACCTCCGGACGCAATCGGGGACGCACTTCATCAAACGCCTCCTAACTCGTGCAAGGTGGTCAACCCACCATGAACCAATAATCTCAGCTATTGGCGCCAACCGCAAAGCTCCTTTTTGACACAAAAAGCGGGAAGCAAGACGGAATGGGCAGAAGGCAGGAATATAGTCCTACTGCCGTCTATCTAAGTCACTGAAAAGACGAGATTGTTATTCATGGGGCCGATCTCAGTAAAAGTGTTGTGAGCTTTTCAGAGACCGTCGATATGGGAATCGTAGCCAAGCGAAAGTGGTGGCTTTGGTCGTCCCAGGTGCGTTCGCAAATCGTGGGCTGAGCGGCGACGCGCTCTTACGCGACTCTGACATACGCCATGATTCAGTTTGCTTGTCGTTGACAACCTATGCTCGCAAGAATTGCTCGGCAGGGCGACGCACCGGCACGACCGCCCCATCGCCGAACCGGAAATGGTCGTAGCCCTTTGGCCTCGTATGGGTGACCGTGGGGGCGTCACCGGCGTCGATGAGACGTTTGAGTTCGGTCTTGAGGTCGGCGGCTGAAGCGAAACGGACTTCACCTGGCCGATGGTTCTCCAGCCAAGGCAGGTAATAGGCGGAGAAGACGGTCTTGTATTCCACGGCGCCGGAAGGAAGTTCGTCGCTCTCCAGCCATTCCTCAACGGCGCCCTTGAACCTCTGGCCAGCGATAGCTCTCGCCATCAGGGCGATGGTCTCCTCGTCGGCATATTGAGGCGGCTCAGCCGCATCTTCATCGACGGATCGCCAGATGGCCGTCATGTCGAAGGCCGTCATGACCTCCTGGCGGCTCAGGCGCGGCGTCGCGATTTGGATGAAGCGGCGGGCGCCGGTGTCATCACGGATCAGGGTCGAGATGTCTTTGTTCGAGGCTCCGATGAAGGTCGTGACCAGCGTTCGGTTCGATGTCCCCTGGTAGATTTGCCTGACGGTTCGATCACGCTGAGTCATCACCTGTTTGATCTTCGTCCAGTCGGCCCGTGAGGCGCCGGACATCTCGTCAAAAAACATCACCGGATAGACGGTGAGATCGAACTCTTTGGCGTCATGGCCGAAGACGCTGAAGTCGGTTCGGGAGACGACCTCTTCGATGGGGGCGAGAAGGGCGTCGATGGCCGTGGTTTTCGAACTCCCCTGGGGACCGTGAAAGATCGGCATGAGATGGCAGGAATGACGCCACTGACCCCGCATATGGTTTTTGATCCGGTAGATGAAATTCTTGATCGCGATGGCGGTGACCCGAATGCGATCCGGATGGCTCATTGGCGCGAGGGGATCATCGTGGGTCAGTAGAGCGGCCAGACGGTCGAGTTCGCCGGTGTCAGCCTCTGAATCGTATTTGACCACCTCATAGGCGCGACGGGTGACTTCGCGGCGGTTGTCGGTCTTGTGGTTCTCAAACGCGCCCCGGATCAGAGAGGGGCTGAAGAGCGGCGCCCGCTGCGACCCCGCGTAGGTGGCGCACCATTCGTTGATTTGCTGCACGACATAATTGTCATCGTGGGCCGCCTGCCCCTTCAGAATGCCGCCGCCGAACTGAATCCTGTAGCCGTTGGCCTTCAGCCAAAGGGGGATGAGATCGCTGGGCGTGTAGGGGTAGGAGCCGAGGGCGGCGGTGATCTTGATCCGTTGGACGACTTGGGCGGCTTCGCGCTTTTCGAAGGCGTTTTCCCGGATCAGCAGGGTCTTGAGGTCGGCCCAATCCCAAGGGTCGGCGTCAGCGGATTGTTCGGCCAGGGTGAGAAGATCGGCGATGTCTTGGGCGGTTGGCCTGACGGCGGTCAGGCGGTCGATTTCGGCTCGTAGGGTCATAGGTCTCCGTAAGGGTTGATGGGGTTTAGGCGGCTGAGCCAATAGGCTTGGCGTGACGGCTGAGCCGGTTGGGCGGCGACGTATTGGGCCGCATGATTGAGGGCGCGTTGGGCCTCCCGGCGGAGACCCGTTCGACGCGACGGTTGAGGGCCGTTGGCGTTCATCGTTTGGGCGAGATCGGCGAGGAGGTTGGCGTCGATCGGGAGGCCCTTTCCGATGGCTCGCGTGGCTACCGCCGCCATGAACCGAAAGAGGCGCCCGCCCGGCTGGGCGGTAGAATAGGCTTCGACCATCCGTGGCGTGACGTAGCGGCTCCATTCCTCATCGGCGTCGAGACGATAGAGGGGCGACGTGACGGCCACGGTGGCGACGGAAGGCTCCGGCGGCGCCGGGAAGCGTCGGATCAACCGTTCGGCGTCCAGAGGGGCGCCGTGGCGGCTCAAAAGGGCGTGGTGGGCCTGACCCTCATCCCAATCGGTCGAACCGTCAGGCTGGCCCGTCCAGAGCCTGGGAAGGATATTGAGACGGCTGGCGTCGCTACAGGCTCGGTCCGGAAGGCCGTCGAGGGCCTGTCGGGCTGCCGTGAAGAGATGGGGATATCGCTCGCCGCAGATCGGCTGGGCCAGCGGGAGGATGATGCGATAGCGATTGTGGTCGAGCGTCGATTTGGTCGTCGAGTGGATGATGAAGGCCAGATCATGGGCGGCCAGCCGGTTGGCCATCTGAGTGGCTGTGGAGCCGCCATCGTCGATGTCGAGGGCGATCATGCTGACGCGATCAACGTTGGCTTTGGCCCGGCTGGCGCCTGCCCTGTAGGTTGATGGCGTGAAGGCCATCACAGAAGTCTTCTGTGATCGCTCCGCCGGACGGGCGGCGGCGAATTCCATCAGGTCGATGAAATCCCCCCAAGTCGTCTCAAGGGTTTGCGGCTGACGGTCGTGGCAGGATTCGAATAAACTGACTTCAAACAAAATAATGGCTCCAGAGGGCTTATCGACTGGCCGGTCCCCTCTGGAGCCATTTTCACCGGAGAGCATACTCTCGTGAAACTCTTTACCTGAACTGACCGGCCAAGGCGTTCGTCTTTATTTATGCAGTATCCCATAGGGTAAAGTACGAATACAATATAATTCGCGCCCCGCACCCCTGATCTTGTGGCCCACAGGAGACGAAATCTCACCCAGGTGAGACCGAGGTGAGATGCAATCTCACCTGAAATTGGGCACCATTGGAGTGCTATCTATATATAATTATTATATATTTTAAAAATATATATAGAGAGGTGAGAAAGGTGAGAGGAATTCCCAAAAGTCCCACACATTTTATATAAATGTGTAAAGGTCTGGAAGTGGTCTCACCCATCTCACTTTCTCACCCACACGGCGCGCGTGGCCCCTAATCTGCGGTAATCAAACAACTAATTGACGCTATTACCTCCCTGGGCAATCTCACCCACGGGGTGAAGATGTGAGAATGCAGCCCTCCGCACCGCAGTTAAATACTGACTTTGCTCACCATCATGCGGTATAAATACATGATGGAGACTAACGACAACTTGCAAGAGGCCCTTGATGCCGCCTTGGCCGCCATCCTGGCGGCGGAAAAACAACTGGCCGACGCCCGCGCCAGCCTGGCCGAACTCTTCGATGGTGACGAGTGAAAGACCTCAAGCCCGAACAATGGCGCGGTCGCCTGAACGATCTCGGTCGCCTTTGGCCCTCATCCGTGCTGACAGACGATCTAAGGGTCCAGCCTGACGGCTCTCTGCTGATCGTGGATCGCGACGGTCGAACGAGAACCGCTCAGCCGGGCGACTACATCAAAGTCAGAGGCGGTCGGCTCATAGTGGCCCGTTTGCATGAATCCCCTGATGGGGATTCGAAGGGAGCCGTCTGACACGTCCCCTCCGCGTTCTCATAGGCTGCGAATACACCGGCACCGTCAGGCGAGCCTTTGAGGCCCTCGGTCATGACGCCTGGTCCTGCGATCTCCTCCCCTCAGAGACTGTTTGAAAAGTCAGCTTGAGTTCACCGTTCGTTCGCGCTAACCGTGAAGTGAACGGAGAGACGATATGCAACCGGGTGATGTTGTTCAGCTTAAGTCGGGTGGACCCGCCATGACGATCCGCTGGATCGAAGACGGCGAGGCTTACTGCGAGTGGTTCAATGACAAGAAGGAAACCGGCGCGCGGTTCGCTCTCACGAGCCTCAAGAAGCTTATGTGAACCGAAAAGACGGACGACTCTGCCGTCTTAACACAGTCGGTTGAGCATCAGACGCACCATCGCCCACCGGATCATGCCGGTGCTGTGGGTGATCTGACGTTCGTGGTCCTTGTCCAGTCGGCGGTAGTCGCCAAACCACGCGAACGTGCGCTCGACGACCCAACGTTTTTTCATCGGGATGAACCGCTTCGCGGCCATCGCCGGGTTGTTTGACGTTCGTATGGCCAGACCGACGGTCTTCTTGGCCCAAGTCGCAAGCTTCGCGCCTTGATAACCCTTGTCGGCAAAGGCGACCTTGGGCTTGGCCTTGAGCCATTTGACCGCTTTGGTCAGAACCTTTTTCGCGCCAACAGTGTCATGCACGTTGGCGGCCGTCACAGACACATCGACCATCAGACCGAGCGTATCGACCACGACGTGACGCTTGCGACCTTTGACGCGCTTACCACCGTCAAAACCGCGAAGACCGCCAGCCTTGCTGGTCTTCACTGATTGCGAGTCGATCACGACCGCTGACGGACCTAGTTTGCGTGTCTCGGTGACGCGCACCTTCTCATAGAGTGCGCGCTGAATGCGTCTGACCACACCTTTGCGCTGCCACGCTACGAAGTAACCGTAGACGGTGCGCCAAGGTGGGAAGTCGATGGGCAGATGGCGCCATTGGCAACCGGTTCGGACCAGATACAGGATGCCATCAACCGTCCGTCTCGGACAGGTGGATCTGGGTCTGCCGCCGCGCTTGGCACGAGGGATAAACCCCGAAATCAAGCGCCATTCACCATCCGTCAGGTCAGTCGAATACCTGCGCAAGCGTCATTAGCCCATTGTTTGCGCAGCGTAGCACCGCACATTTCAAATGTCAAGAAAATTATTTGTTTTCAGCCACTTAATATCACGTGCGCTGTCTGACCGATTGCGCTAGAATTCGGTCGTCGCTTGGTCGCGACTGACAACGAGCAGCCTCCCTTTGTCGGGTGGCCTGCTGAATAAAACACCCGCCAACGGTGTGCGCTCGCGCGCGCCGGGGGAATAGGCAGGGCGTGCCACTCGTTGTCCACGCGACCAACCACCTGGCTCCAGCTGGAGCCAGGGAGGTCTGGTTCAATTGGCCCTTGGTCGGGCCGACAGCGAGGGACGAATGGTCACTGTATCCACGCGTATATCCAGCATTCACTGGGTCGAAGGTTTTGACATCGAGCTTCTCAACAAGAGGACGGGCAGAAGAATTTCAGAGCGGCGGCAAGGGGTTCTTGGGCCGTATGCATACAGAGCCAAGCTGGCCGACAAGAAGACGGTCGCCGACTGGATCACGAAGCGGTTTGAACCCACTTACCCCGAGCTTAGCTGTAACGTCCTAGACGGCAGAGGGTTCGCTGCTGACCCCGAAGAAACGCTCGAAAATGTGCGCGCCTCGTACTTCTGGAGCGAACAATGAGAGCCGCGAGTTTGGGCCTGCTGGCCGCGCTCGTGTGCGCGTCATGCGCCGAAGCCAAAGAGCCACCGCAATCGGCACCTCGGGTCGATTTCTACAATCTGTCCGATGACCCCAACACGCTTTGGCTGCTGCACCTCGGCGAGATTGAGGTGGATGGCCCGACAAGCTGGCTGCCGGTGTCCAACCTCACACGCGGTGCGACAAACGTCGGCCTCTACACGGTTTGGGAAATCCACTGCGATCTACAAGCGATGACAACGGTCGAGGCTGCGCAGTTTGGGCCGAACTTCTCTGACCCCGTGAAGGAGATCGAGGCCGATATGATCCGGCCGGCCCCGGGCCAACTGTCAGGTCGCATCTTTGAGATCGCCTGTTCCGACGATGCTCAGCTGGAGCGCCGTCGAGTCATCAACGATGATCTCGGCATCATCCGACAGCGGTTCTGGAACCAGTAGTTCATGGTATGATTGGATAAGTGAGCCGGAGGCGTTGGAGCGCCTCCGGCTCGTGCCCGTCCACCAACCCCTGCTCAAAGGGACAGCTGATGAACAGACGCTATAACTTTACACTTCAAGAGATCGTCGACTTTTACGCCCTCCAACGCGAGGGGATTCCCGACAACCAAATCAGCACGAAGATGGCGATGTTGAGCATCGCTCGTCGCTACAAGGAGCGCCTTCAGGTCAAGGGCTTAGCCTAGCTTCTACAGGCCTATTTGACCGTAAATTCCGCCGCCATGCACACCGGTACCTTGAACGAGACGCGGTGAGTTTGCTCAGTCGAGGCGGTGCTTTTGGCTGACTCAGAGGCGGTCGTTTTGCCGTCTAGACCGACTACAGACACCACCTTCAAGCTGCCGCCGAGACCGCGATCTTCTGATGAAGACGCCTCGCTGGTTTCGGTGACGACCAGAGATACGTCGAACTCGATATAGGTGATTTCTGCGACGTTGCGGCCGTCGACTACGCCCGGAGTTATGGCCAGCACACTGCGAGATTTTTCCTTGGCCGACTTAACGCCAACCGCAATCTCGTGAAGCGTGTTTTCGATGAACTCGCTGAGTCTCATACCGCGACTCTATCGGAGCCTCATCGCCCTGCGAAGGTCGACTTTTCAAACAGTCTCTCAGAGGATCGATCTAATCGGCACATCACCGGCGACATTCGCGATCACCTGAACGACGGGTGGGATTTGCTCGCCGTCATGCACCCACCGTGCACCCGGCTTTGCAATAGTGGGGTGAGATGGCTCCACACACCCCCGCCGGGAAAGACGCGGGAGGAAATGTGGGCCGAACTCGATGAAGGCGCCGCTCTCTTCAGCGATTGCTGGAACGCGCCCATTGAACGGATCGCCATTGAAAATCCGGTGATGCACCGCCACGCAAAGGTGCGGATCAGGAACTTCCAACCGGCGGCCCAGACGGTTCAGCCGTGGTGGTTCGGCGATCCGGCGTTCAAGGCGACCGGCCTATACCTCAAGGGCCTGCCCCCCTTGGTCGCCACCAATCGCCTGACGCCCCCCAAAGCGGGTTCCGATGAGCATCGCCAGTGGTCGGCTATCCATCGGGCGCCGCCTGGACCCAACCGCTGGGCGGTCAGGTCGCGAACCTTCCAAGGCATCGCCGATGCGATGGCGGCACAGTGGGGCGGTTATGCGCTGGAGATGGCGGCATGATCCGCCGCGACGACTATCACCACCTCTATTGCCGAGCCGCATGGCGTCGCCTTCGCCTGGCCCAGCTTCAGCGGGAACCCCTTTGTGAGTTTTGCTCGCTGACCGGCAGGACCACAGTCGCCACCGTGGCCGACCACATCGTGGCCCATCGGGGCGACCTCGATCTCTTTCACGACCCGCTGAACCTTCAGAGCCTATGTGCCCCGTGTCACGATGGCCCCAAGGCCCGCATCGAGGCTGGAGAGCCATTCCTGACGCTCATTGATGGATGGGGCTATGTGACCCGTCTGCCATACGATCCGGCGGCGATCCTGGACCAACGGACTCGGTGCTAGCCGCGCTGCACGTCTTCAGCGATTGAGGCGACCAATGCGGGCATTAACATCTTTTGTATTTCGTCGCGTCTGCGGAGGTTTGGAAAAGATGCAGCGATTATGTCTCGAATCTCTTCGTCATCAGGTTTCATTTCCGCAATCGAGGCGAGAAGCTTTGCTTCTTCCTCTGACCCTAACTCGACTTCCGAGAGTGACCTTCCCAGCCTCTTAAATAAATCTCTACGCCGCATCAGCGCGTATTCGCGCTCCTTGCGCTCGACGTGTTCGCGCTCTTGTGCCGTTGTTGATCGATGTACCATAATCATGGCGAAAACCAAAATAACCAAAATGGCCATAAGCAGTATCGGTATGATCATTGCTTTTCCCCACGCCGTTCTGGATTTCATGTTAACGGCTAACCCATGACGCGAGCAATGGTGGATAACCAGAACCTTTCAGGAACATTCCGCTTGCGCTTCCCCACACGCCGTGGATTCCATACCGCCGGGTCGGTCAGTCATGGAGCCAACGATGAAGCTGAATTCGACCTATCTGTTATCCGCCCTGGCGGGCATCGATCTCAACTCAGCCGATGGCCGCGCTGGGCTGAGGAGTGTGTTGGCCGAAATTGAGCGGCGAAGCCCTGAAGCGATCCTGAGGTCAGCCGCCCGCGTTCAAGGTCGCCAGCTTGAGACCGGTCAGGCTCGTCAGTGAGAACGCCCAGACGGGCTAGGCCGACCGAGGCCGATCTTGCTCGCCTCAGGGAAGCCCTCGACATCCTTCGGAGCCTTGCCGGTCACCTCCGGCCATCAACTCCCGAACATCGCTCTGTCAGCTTCGCAGCGGATGCGGTGAGGGTCTGTGCTCATGAATGGACCGGCGACCCTTACATTTTCACGAGCATGGATACGTCACGCCTTGGTCGAACGGCGGCTGGCGCGTTCATCAAGCGGCCCGAGCATCCGCGCTGGCCCAAATGATAAATAGATTTGACGGGTGTGCTCACCCGTCGTCTCCCAAAGTGGCGGGTCTGGTCAGCGCATGGGCCAGACCCGCTGATGGGTCAAAGACGAACGCGCCGGGCGGGAGGGGTCTCTCGATCACGGCGCCTTTCGCCGTCCGCTGACCGCCCCTGAGTCACGGACGAAATTCCGCGAAATGCGACCCGGTGCACTTCCTACCTATTTGCGTGGGACTAACGCATATCTGATGGTGTCGTCGTCTTCCTTGACCATCATCAAGTTCCCAGCAAACTCTTCGCTGAGTTCAACTGATAAGATTTCTCGGCCTTCCGCATCGTCTCCATACCGGCCTGTAAAGACCGGGCGCGGAGTTTCGATGACCGTCATATCGCAACTTACAATGACCTTCGTCGCATCAACCCTCTGACCGAGGCTGTCTATGGCGTGGACTGGACCTTTATACTCAAGCCTCAGGGGAGAAGTCGCGGTCGCACGCATAAGGGGAGGCTCTTCCGTCTCGTCCGCCAGCTTTTCCAATTCAACGAGAAAATGCCGTGTGGTGAGTTCTTCGCCGCTCTCGCTATTGAAGAATCCAAAGGGCGGTTCGAGTTTCAGGCCGGGAGTTCCCGGAGCCTCGACATGAACGTGGACAGGCCCAAAGGTTCGCTTTGCTTCGACAAACACAAAGGCTGGGTCAACCCAACTAATATTCTGCGCTTCCTTAAGCGTGAGGCATTGGATGCGCTCAGCAGCCGATGCCCTCAATGCGGACTTCCGAAAGCCGTTTGAAGAAACGAGGACTCGGTGATCGACACCGGTGCGGTCGCACTTCCGTGCGAATGCTTCCAAGTCAGGTAGGCCCAACGGACGTGACTTGTCTTTGCATTCGACGGCGGTGACGATGTTATGCAGCCCGATTTTGCGGCGTATCAAGATGTCGTGCTCACGGCGTTCGCCCCCCTGATCCAAAAGGAACGCCGGAGACTCGATGGTCACGCCATCTGTTTGCGAGATCGCTCGCTCAATCGCGGCGACCAGCCCTTGAAAAGCAAAACCGGGCCGTTTTTCGGATTTCGTCATGGTTCAAATGTAACGCCTCGACTGCAACCCAAAAAGCCTGCGACGTGCCCCGTCCACACGCTTAGTCACAACCTCCCGCCTCCCGATCCGAGGATCAGGGCTGATCCTCTCCCGAGACGTTCATCACAGCGTCCCTGGCCTTTCCGGGTCGATTGAGCCGGTCATTCCCCCCAGGCCGTGATCCTCCGCTGAAAAGCCCGATAATCGCCTGTGCGACTAGGACGATGAGAGCGATCAAATAGGGCAGGAGCCAGATGGCCAAGATGGCGGCGACGATCGCCACGACCGCGTAGGCGGCCACATAAAAGACCACGCCAACGACCATCAGCGCGAAGAGGAAATTCGGAAGGCTCTTAAACGCCGACCGCCCAATGGCTCTGAAGGTCTGAGCGGATGCGGTTGTGATGCCGCGAAGGACTTTTTGGGCGAAAGTCATGAGGTGACGCTACCGGACCATTGTCAGCGGATCGATCTCGATTGTGACCGATATCGCGAGAGGGTCGCCTGATCGCACCACGAGTTTCTCAACGCCGCATAGGCGCCCCGCGCCGGGACCTTCGCCCAAGCCCATTCGCCGGTCGATTGGCGAATCCCGAACCTGATTTCGTGATCCGATGGTGCCCCACGGATCGCTCTCAAAAGGTCACCGCCCGCGCCCTGGAATGCCTGAAGGTCTTCACTGTGGACGGTGATCGAGCGTCCCGAGCGGGTCATGTGGGCGATGCGACCGCTGTAGTGATGGGTCGCTCGCATGGCGTTGGCTTGAACCCGGACACCGAACTCTGAAGGGACGATCAGACGCTCCGGAGTGATCGTAAGCTCGATGCTGAACTCCTGCCCGCAATGGAAGCCGATCTCGGCATCGTCGCGCGAAGTCACCCATACGTCGTCTTCACCGTTCGACCGCCAAATCGCGTCGCCCGACAGGGCCAATCCGGCGATCATTGCCGCGATGACGATCTTGCTCATGCTCCCCCCACAAGTCGTTGGACTGCGACGTTAATCGCGGCGGATGACCGACGATACCTAAATATCGATATGCCTCGTGGCCGACCTCCCAAACCCCTCGCTGAAAAGCTCCTCGCCGGTGATCCGGGCAAACGCCTGACCGCCGCTCAGAAGCGCGCCTTCGACACCGGTCATCATCCGGTTCAGCGAGCCAAACCGCTCACCATCCCAAAGACCCTCACGCCAGCCGCCGCCGTCATCTGGAAAGAGATCGTGGCGAGCCATCCCGCCCATACCTATGCGGCGCCGGATCGCCACCAACTGGCCGCCTACTGTGAGGCCGTGGCGACCTTCCAACACGCCACGGCGGTGATCGCCGAGGAGGGATATGTCGCCGAGGGGACCAAGGGTCAGCCGGTCGCCAGCCCATGGGTCGCTATCCAGCGTGAGGCCCGTACGGCTATCCAAACCATCGGCCCCACGCTTCATCTGACCCCTACGGCTCGCGCCCAGATGATGAAGTCAGAGCCACCGGCGAAGCCTCTCGCTGATCCGTTCGACGGCCTGATCCAGTAGCGATCCTGATAAGTATGAGGTGACTTCACCTCTTACGTCCCCGGCCTGGTCCGGCCCGCGAAACCTCACCCGTGCTGATCGGGTCATCGCCTTCATCAATCAGCTTCCGATCGTCGATGGTCCGGCGGTCGGCCAGCGTTTCCGCGTCGATCCGTGGCAGGAGGCTTGGGTCCGGGCCATCTATGAGCCGCAAGCCGACGATGGCCTTCGGATCGTCAGACGCGCCGTCCTGAGCGTCGCCCGAAAGAATGCGAAATCCTACCTCGTCGCCGGTCTCCTCCTCGCCCATCTGATCGGGCCGGAGGCGACGACCAACGGCCAAATCTACTCGTGTGCGGTCGATCGCGAGCAAGCCGCCGTCATCTTTCAAATGGCGAGAAAGATGATCGAGATGACCCCGGCTCTTCAGAGCCACTTGAGGGTCGTCCAATCGACCAAGACGATCTTCGTCACTCGCACTGACGTGAAGGCCAGAGGGTCCGTCTATCGTGCCCTCTCCGCTGAGACCTCCGGCAAGCACGGCCTGGGCGCGACCTTCTTTGTATATGACGAATTCGGCGAAGCCCGCGACGACGAACTCTGGAATACGATGTTCGACTCCCAACAGGCCGTCGCCTCTCCGCTGGCCGTCGTGATCTCGACCCAGAACAATCAACCCACGCATCCACTGAGCGTGATGATCGACGACGGTCTGAGGGGTGAAGACCCAACGACGGTCTGTCACCTCTATGCGGCCCCAGAAGGGTGCGATGTCACTGACGAGGCGGCATGGCTGGCCGCCAATCCCGCCCTCGCCTCGTGGAAAAGGCGGGAACCCATCGCAGTGACGGCGGCGGAGGCCGCTCGCCTTCCGGCGAAGGAATCCAACTTCAGGCGCCGCTATCTCAATCAGCGGGTCTCGGCGATCGCCTCCCTTATCCCGGCCAGCGAATGGAGAGATTGCGCGGATTCGACGATCCGGATCGCCAATGGCGAAGAGGTCATCCTGGCCCTCGACCTATCGGCCCGCAATGACCTCACCGCCCTTACGGCCATCACGACCGGGGACCAAATCCGCACGACGACTTGGGCATGGAAGCCCGCTGAACTTCTCGCTGACCATGCCCGCCGTGATGGTGCCGACTATCCGACCTGGACGACCCAAGGCCATCTCCTGACCTCGCCCGGAAAATACATCCATCCGCAATCCATCGCCCTGAAGGTCGCGGAACTTGTTGGTCGCCTTCAGGTTCGCGCCCTCGTTTATGACCGTTGGAAAATCGAGGAACTCCTCAGAGAGTTCGACCGCATCGGTCTGGAGGCTCAAGTCGGCCCCGGCGATGGTCTTAGGCTAGAGCCGTGGGGGCAGGGATTCCGAGAGATGGACCCGGCAGTCATCGCACTCGAAAGCACTATCATCGACCGCCGACTGACCCATGACGACAACCCGGTCGTCAATTTCTGCATCACCAATGCGGTCGCTATTTCTGATCCGGCTGGACTCAGAAAACTCGCCAAGGACAAGAGCCGCTTCCGTATCGATGCCGCTGTCACTCTCGCTATGGCGTTGGCCTTTCTCGCCAGAGATCGGGCCGCCCAGGGCGACGTGCCGACACCCTTTGAAGACCCCGATTTCGAGTATTTCTTCGGCTGAACGGGCTGACTGACCCATCGGGCTAAATACCCGATGAAGTGGTGGTCTTTCCTATTCGAAGAGGGTTCGCCCAAACCTGAAACCCGATCAGCGAGCCTCGAAAATCCGGCCATTGGCCTCGATGACGCTCGCGCGTGGTCGTCCCTTTTCGGCTCCATCAGCAGCCACACCGGCGAGACCGTCAGCGTCGAGGCCGCCATGTCCATTCCTGCCTTCTGGGCTGGCGTGGACGCCATTGCGAGCGCAATCGCCTCCCTTCCCCTTCACGTCTTCAGACGAGGGCCAGAGGGCCGCGAGAAAGTCGCCGAGAACGACCCCCTCCAACGGCTCCTCAGAGATCAGGTCAACCCGGACTACCTCACCTCGGCAGACTGGCGTCGCTACGTCGTCACCCAATATCTGACCCGTGGCCGCTCCCTCACCTTCATCGAGCGGAACAAGGCTGGGCGGGTTACGGCCCTCTGGCCGCTCGATGTCGATCAGGTCGATATCCGCCTGAAGGGCCAGCGTCGCCAATACGTCGAACGCTCGACCGGCAACACCTATGACGCTTCCGAGATAATCGACCTCATTTGGATGCCTGGCGGGACGATCGGGTCTCACCTCGATCCGATTTCGGTTCACCGCAACACCTTCGGCGCCATCATCGCCGCCGACAAATTTGCGGCCCGCGCCTATCGCAACGGCGGCATCTCGCCGCTCAAGCTGAAGGTGCCACAGTCAATGTCACCGGCGGCGGCTGAAAAGGCCGTCCAGGGTGTCAGTCACGCCCTCGCCAATGGCGGGATGGTTCTCCCGCTCTTCGGCGACATGGACCTCGACGATATCGGGTTCGATCCGGAGAAGATGAGCCTGATCGACCTGAAGCGATTTCAGGTCGAAGAGGTCGCTCGCATCCTGAGAATTCAGCCCAGCAAGATTCAGGACAACACCCGCTCGACCTACACGAATTCCGAGCAACAGGGCCTGGCGTTCGTGAAAGACACCATCGCCCCAATCGTTGAGCAGCTTGAGGCCGAACTTCTGGCCAAGCTCTTCAGCGACAAGAACCGAACCCACTTCGTGAAGCTGAACCTCGACGGTTTGATCCGAGGTGACATCGCGACCCGATATACGGCGTTCGCGCGAGCCATTCAGGGCGGCTTCCTAACCCCGAATGAAGCCCGGTCGCTCGACGACCGTGAGCCGCTTCCGGGCGGTGACGATCTCCTGATCCAGGGCGCGACGGTCAAGATGGCCGATGCCGATACTCAATCCCCAACGATGCCCGATCCGGGCGAGGAGCAAAATGAACATTGAACGCCGTGACTTCGCTATCAGCGATCTCGAAATCCGGGCCGACGCATCCGCCGAAGGCCAAACCCTCAGCGGCTATGCCGCCGTTTTCGACACGCCCTCCCGCGATCTCGGCGGTTTCGTCGAATACATCCGTCACGGGGCGTTCAAACGCTCGCTGGGCGAAGCCCAGAGCGGCAATCCCGATCACAACATCTTCGCCCTCTGGAGCCATCGCAGCGACCTACCCTTGGGATCGATCAAAGGCGGCAAACTCCGCCTGACCGAAGATGAGCGGGGTCTGCGGTTTGACCTCGACACGAGCCGCTTCACGCCTGCCCAACTCGACGCGGCCCGCGACGGCGAACTCAGGATGTCGTTCGGCTTCAGCGTTCGCGAACAATCCTGGACGACCGCTGAGGGGCACGATGAGCGGTCCCTAATCGATCTCGACCTCTATGAGGTCAGCCCGGTCATCAACCCCGCTTACCCCGATACCTCGGCGGCCCTTCGGCAGCATCGTGATTGGCTTTCGGCCCAGACTGAGACCATCGAGCATCCGGTCGAACTCACTACCGATGAAGTACGACAAATCGAACTACTGAAGCGATTGGCAGATCAAAAGATAGAACTCACACGACTATAGGCGTCTCGCGCCGCCTCAGAATATCGCCTGAATAAATAACTCCAAACGTCAATCCCGGCGTTTCTGGAGTTATATTCATGAATACTTCTACCGAACTTCGCGCCGAGGCCCACAAGATTGCCAATCAAGCGCGTGAGTTGCTCAATTCGATCACCGCTGAGAACCGTGCCGACAAGGAAGCCGAATTCGACCGCATGATGGCTGACGCGGATGCCTATGAGGCCCGCGCCGCCCGCATGGACAAGGCCGATGCCTTCTCCGCCGCTTACGACGCTGCTGATGAGCGTCGCCCCTCAGAGGAACGCGCCGTCGAAACCGTCTCGGCTGAAGACCGCGAAGCCCGCGCCTTCGATGCCTATGTCCGTTCTGGCGACCGTACCGAACTTCGCGCCCAGAATGTCGGCACCGCTGCCGATGGCGGCTACCTGGTCCCTCAGACCTGGGCCACCGGCATCATCACCGCCCTCAAAGCTTATGGGCCGCTGAACGACGATTCCGTGGTCAGCTACCTGAACACGGCAGGCGGCGGGCAACTGAACCTTCCGTCGAATGACGACACCGCCAACAAGGGCCGCAAGATCGCTGAAGGTGCTACCGCCAACTCGGTCTCTCTGACCTTCGGCACCAAGGCTCTCAACGCCTACAAATACACGACCGATGTCGTGTTGGTGTCGAGCGAACTCCTTCAGGACGCCGCCTATGACGTTCAGGGCTTCATCGCCTCGGCGATGGCTGAGCGTATGGGTCGCATCGTCAACGAGGTGATGACGACGGGCGATGGCACTGATGACCCGAACGGGATCGCGACCGCAGCGGCCAACGGCAAGACCGCCGCTTCGGCGTCGGCTATCGCGGCTGACGAACTGATCGACCTCATCCATTCGGTCGATCCGGCCTATCGCAGCAATGCCGCTTTCATGTTCGCGGACTCGACCTTGGCCGCCCTTCGCAAGCTCAAGGATGGCGAAGGTCGCTATATTTGGCAGCCGGGCCTCGTGGCCGGAGAAGCCGCGACCATTCTTGGTCATCGTTTCCACATCAACCAGGACATGGCGGCCATCGGTGCGTCGGCCAAGTCGGTGCTCTTCGGTGACTTCCGCCGCTACACCGTCCGTCGCGTGAAGGGCTTCGAGTTCAAGCGTCTCAACGAGCGTTATGCGGATTCCGATCAGGTCGGATTCATCGGCTTCGCCCGGTACGACGGCGAACTTCTGGACGCCCGCGCGGTGAAGGCTCTCACCCAGGCGGCCTCCTGATGAAGGCCCGTCTGACCGTCTCGATGGTTGGTCCTGAGGTCAATCTCATCCCAGGCGATGAAGTGGATGGCGACTTCGCCATCCGCCTCGTCGAAGCCGGTTTCGCCATCCCGGTCGTCGAGGAAAGGACTGTTGAAAAGGCCGTCCGATCCAAGTCGTCGAAAGAGACCCGATAGACAGGAAGCCCCGCCCTAACCCGGCGGGGTTTTTTGTCGCCGCGCCGACATTCCGATGGCAGTCTGCCGTTATCTGAAGCTGGGGAGACACGATGGCTCAGAAGGATGATCCAACGGCTGGGAAGCCTGCTGAGGATGCGGGACCGCCGAAAGAATCGACGCCGTCGTCGGCCCAGTCGAGCCGTACGCTTGAGCGTCACGCGGCGATCCAAACCATTATCAGCGCGACATCCGTCGTTCTCACCGCCGGGCTGACGGCGGCGGCAGTCACCATCGCTCTCCTACAGTGGCAAGCGAGCGAGCGTCAGGTGCAACTGGATTATGCGCGTTCGCAAAACCAATACACGCTCAATGTTCGAAGCGTGGGCGAGAGTGGTGCGATTGGAAACATCACCGAGAACCTGTTCGTTCCCTACGAAGTTAAGTGGAGTATCGCGCCCGGTGATGGGGCTATCAGGAGCGCATCAATAATGCAGAACGTGGTGGCGTCGTATGTGGACGAATTCCACAGCGGCGGCACGAATTCTTGCCGCCTTTTCCTAGGAAATTTCTTCGAAGACCCGGCGGGGGATGAATACGCTCCGGCGGCCAAGGAGTATCAAAGACTACAGTCATTTCCTGAGTTCAAGGCTCGAACTGCGGATCGCAAATTCCAAATTTCAGGCGGACCCACTGTTGTCCACGTGTCATACTTTGATGTGTTTGGAGAAATCCTGCACGATCGCGTCACATATGCGACCGAGTGGGAGCTAAACGTCGAACGCCGTCTTGATCCGCTTAATAGTGGCAGTCCGGGCGTCTCCTACCTCACACTTTTCCGTAACTCTAAACCGCTCGATACGCCGAAGGTTTACACCCGCCGTCGCCTCGATCCGGCCTGCTATGAAATGTTCGAGGTCGAGGACATGGGTCCGCAATACCTAAATAGGTAATGCAATGGACGAACCTCACCTGTGTCGAACCGCCCGCCTCAACGCCCATCGATCTCGATACGGCGAAGGCCCATCTGAACGTCTCTCACACCGACGATGACGACCTGATCGAACGGCTGATTGAAGCCGCCGTCAGCTTCGTCGAAGGCCCGCATGGCGCCGGTGTCGCTCTGCTGACCCAAACTTGGCGTCAGTCGTTCGGACCTCGCGACGACCTCCGCATTGGCCTCTATCCGGTCGCCGAAATCCTGACCGTCGAGATCGATGGAGAGGCGAGGGAATCCTTCACCGCCGATCTCGATCAAAGCCCGGTGGCGATCCGTCTCATGGTTTCGTCGAAGGCACTCGTCCGGGTGACTTTCCGGGCTGGTTTCGGCGATGATCCGGCTGACGTCCCGGCCAGCCTTCGCCAAGCCCTCCTGCTGATCGTCGCCCACTTCTACGCCCATCGGGGCGACGCTGAAGCCGAGATGCCTCGCGCAGTCACCGCCCTTCTGGATCGCTACCGACCGGCCATCTGAGGCCCGCAAATAAATACGTGATGACCACGAGACTCATCACGTTCATCCGCACCGTCGATGTCGATTTCGATCCAGAGGAATGCGGCGTCTGGGGCCTCAGCATTCGCTATCGCGCAGGCGATACCGTCGAGGTCGAAGAGGATTTCGCCGCCCAAGCGGTCGCCGAAGGATGGGCTGATTACGAACTCGATGATGAGCTTTGGAATCTCCAGAACGAAGAGCCTGCCGACGATGATCCGGACGCACCGGAGGTCATCGTCTGATGGCCTGGACTCCGCCGACCGCCGCCCAACTCCAGCATCGCATTCGCATCGAGCGTCGAGCCTCCGGCACGGATGAATTCGGCAACGTCGGCTCTGGATCGTTCGCGACGGTCGCTCAAAACGTCGCCGCCAAGATCGCCGCGACCCGTGGCGGAGAGAAGGTCATCGCCGACCGTCTCGCCGGTGTGAGCACCTTCGACATCACGGTTCGGGCCACCGCCCAGACCCGCGATCTCAAACCCTCAGACCGGATCGTCGATGAGCGATCCGGCGAAGCGTTTGACGTGCTTTGGCGCGGCTCTCTCGATGACGCCGCTCGCTGGATTACGATTCAGGCCCAGACCGGAGCGCACTGATGGCGACCGGTTCGACGTGGAAGGGCTTGGCCCAATTCAAAGCATCCATCCGGGCGATGAACCCGGCAGTCAGGTCGGCGGTCAGAGAAACGCTCGACCGTCAGACCACGGCTACAGTCGCCCGAATGAAGGCGGTCGCTCCGGTCGGTGATGACCGAAATGGCCACATCCGAGACACCATCCGCAAGGAGCCGGGTCGATCCGGACTGAGCGTCGATATCATCGCTGGCGATCAGGATCGCGATTACGCCGCCGCCCTCGAATTCGGCCACATGAAGGGTTCGACGCCCGTAGAGGCTCAGCCCTTCTTCTTCACGACCGTGAGGGTGCAAAGAAAGAAATTCAGAAACGCCATGTTGCGAGCGTTTCGGAAAGCGACCCGTGAAGCTTGGGGTCGAGGGGAGCGCGTATGACGCCCGCCCTCGCCGTTCAGAAGGCCGTTCGCCTTGCCCTCGCCAACGTCGCCGGTGGCCGCGTCTATGACCGCGTTCCCTCGCCGATCACTTGGCCCTTCGTCCGCATCGGTGAAGATGACCTCCAGGCCGATCACGAGTTCGGCGATTTCTGGAGAGTGACCGTCAAGGTGACGGCCCATAGTCAGGCCGTGGGCAAGCCTGAGGTGAAGAGCATCGTGGGCGAGATCGCCACGGCACTCATGACCGATCTAGCCCTCGACGGTTGGGCCATCATCGAGTCCGACGAACCCCTGATCCGTTTCTTCACCGCACCTGATGGGAAGTCAGAACAAGGCGCGTTCCAGATCGAGTATCTGATCCAGCCTTGAGCCGGGCCAGCGAGCCGCTTCGATAAATACCCGCGAAGAATTCTCTTCGTGGAGTATTATGCAATGGCTCGTATTACTGCCGTCAAAGGCTATCAATACCTAATTCAAGTTGGTGACGGCGCGTCCACCGAAGTTTTCACCCATCCGGTTCTCATCAACTCGCAGCGTTCTCTGCAATGGAGCGTCAACACCGATTCCGCCGAACTGCCCGACGCGACCGATCAATCGATCCTCGCCGAAATGGTGAGATCGGCCCGCTCAACCGACTTCAAGGTCGATGGCGCCGGACTCGTTCACGCGACCGATGTCGAGGATTTCATCGACTGGGCTGAGAGCGGCGAAGCCAAGAATGTGAAGATCAGTCAGAAGGACGGGGCGACTACGGTCTGGACCCGCACCTATCCGATGATCCTGGAGTCGTTCTCGGTCACCGCTGATCGCTCGACCCATGCCGAGTGCTCGATCACGCTGGTCAAGGCTGACGCTCAAATCGCCTAATGCGTCCCGCAAACAGAACCGCCACCATCACCCGTGACCTGGGCGAAGGGCCTATGACCCTACGTCTGGGCATCGGCGAAATCATACAGCTTGAGGAGGTCACCGGCTCGCCGGTGGCCTCGCTCTTCATGCGGATCATGTCTCAAGCGTGGGGCGTGAAGGATGTCATGGAGACGATCCGCCTTGGGCTGATCGGCGGCGGCATGGTGCCACCGTTGGCTTCCATAACCGTCACCCGTCTGATCCAACCGGGTTGGCTCGATTGGTATTGGCCCATCGCCACCGAGATCGTTCACGCCGCCGTTCAGGGCGCCCCGGACGATGATCTCAGTCAGGATGATGAGCCGGGGGAGTCCTAAGCCCCGACGCGCCGACCGAATGGTCAGAGATGTTCGCGGTCGGGGCCGCGATGGGCTTCACGCCCGCTGAGGTGAAAGCCTCCAGCCTATGGGAATTCAAGCAAGCCATCGCCGGATATGTCCGCGTGAATTCGTCTTCCGACGATGTAAAGCCGCCGTCGCCTGAAGAGTTCGAAGCCGCCATTGCTGCCGTGAACTGAGCAAATGCCTCGCGCCAATAAATAACCATGTGGCGCAAGTTCAAACCCTCCAAACCCGTTTCGAAGCAAATATTATCCAGTTTGAATCCGCTCTTAAGCGGATGCAGGCGACGAACGCACGGGCGACCGGCGCGATCTCGGCTCAGCATGGTCAATCGGCTCGTGCATCAGCCCGGCATTGGCAGCAAGCCAACATCGGTCAGGCGATCTCGAAATCCCTGAACGTCAACGGACTGTCGTCCGAACTCTCCCGACTGAGCGGTGTCCTGGCCGGGGCCTTCAGTGCCGGGGCCGCCGTCAACGCCGCCGATGCATACGCTCGTTTCACTAACTCACTTCGCGTTAGTGGGCTTGAGGGCGAAAACCTCGCTCAGGTCCAGGCACGGCTCTCCGATATCGGTCGCGAGAACGCTACGGGCCTCGAAAGCCTCGGCTCCCTCTATGGGTCGATCGCCCAGAAGAGCCGTGAACTCGGCTCCTCCCAATCGGAAATCCTGACCGTCGTCGAGAACGTCGCGATGGCGATCCGTGTCAGCGGTCAGTCTGCTGAGGCCGCCCAAGGCGCCTTGCTCCAGATGGGTCAGGCGTTGGGGGCCGGAACCGTCCGGGCCGAAGAGTTCAACTCGATCCAGGAGGGCCTTCCGACCCTTTTGAACGCCGCCGCCGCCGCCTCTGAAAAGTATGGCGGATCGGTCGCCAAGATGCGTGAGGAGGTCACCGCCGGGAAGCTGAGTTCTCAGGAATTCATGAACCTCATCCTGGCCGCCTCAACGGCTCTGGAGGAGCAAGCGTCACGGGCCACGCTGACCTTCGGCCAATCGATGACGGTGCTGAGAAATGCCCTCGTCGAATACGTCGGCAAGGCCGATCAGAGCGTTGGGGCATCCGCCGCTCTCGCCCAGGGGATCGCGACCCTGGCCCAGAACCTCGACAAGATCGCGCTGGCCATTCAGGTCATCGTGGTCGCTCTGGCCTCCCGCTACACCGCCGCCGCGATCACGGCTGGCGTGGCGACCGTCCGGCTGACGCTATTCCAGAGCGCGATGACGGCTTCGATGCTGGGCGTGTCACGCGCCTCGCTCCTCGCGTCGTCTGCGATGAAGGCCCTCAATACCGCCATGACCTTCATGGGCGGTCCGCTCGGCGTCACGCTCGCCCTGATCGGCGGCCTGGCCATCGCCCTCAATCATCTGGGGTCCGAATACAACACGACTGCCGTGGCGGCTCGCGAACTCGATGCCGTCACCGCCGGGGCGAACGCTGCAATCGACCGTTACGCCGATGCGGTCGCCGCCGCCAAGCGAGCGTCGGGTGAAGAGCGCGTCGAGCTTCTGAAAAAAGCCGAGGCCCTCAGAGAGGTGACCGAGGCCCGCATTCAGGACGCTCGCGTTGCGGCTCGCCGTCAGCAGAACGAGGCCGATGCCGCGACTCGAACGGCAGCCCGAACCCAGACCCAGGCCGACAACGCCAACCGCAACTATGGATCGGGCGGGTTCTCAGAAGCCCGGTCATCGACGATGGGCGGAGCCAACGCTCAAGCCGATGGCGCGGCTGAGATCGCGCGCCGGTCACGCATCGAAGCCTCACGGGCGTGGGAAGCCGTCGAGCAAATGGAGGCCGATGCCAAGCGGGCTTCGCAAGGTATCCGACGCACATCCGGCGCCGGTAGTTCGAACACGACATCGACCGGTTCGGGCCGTGGCCGTGGGTCCGGCTCCCAAACCGACTATGCGGCCAACGATGCTCGCGCCCTTCACGACGCACAGATGGTCGAATTGGCGGCTCGCATCGCCCTGGCCGAAACCGTCGCCGATCGCCATCGCCTGGAGGATGAGAAACTCGCTGCTGAGCGCAAGGCGGCCATCGAGGCGGTCGAAAAGAACGATCAGCTAACCGCGTCGGGCAAGGCCCAAACCATCGCCGCAATGCGGTCAGCCCATGCGCTCGAAGACACGGCGACCCAGCATGAACGCGCCTTGTCGGCTCTCGACGAAGCCCAGCGGATCGAACGCGAGACGCTAGAAGCCCAAGGTCGCATCGCCGACATCGAGGATCGCCGTCTCTCGATCCTGGCCGATATGGCGACCACCGAAGCCGAACGGTGGCGGCTGGAGGATGAGGCGATTGCGTCTCGCCGTGATCGTGAGCGTCGTCAGCGTCAGCTTGAAATCGATCATCTTGAGGCTCAGGCGGCGATCACCCGCGATGCTCAGGAGCGGGCAAGGCTCCTCGCCCAGGCTCAGGCCAAGCGTGATGAAGGGGCTGCCCAGGAGGCCCTCTATGGGGCCGAGGACTCGGCTCGCCGTTCGGATCGACGCTCTGGCCTTCAGCGGTATTTCGACGACGTTTCGACGACCACGCTCGATCAGAGCGAGGTGATGCTGAACGCTTTCCAATCGCTGGAAAGCGGCCTCGGGGGCGTGATCGACGGAACCAAAACCCTCGCGGAGGTTTGGCGAGATGTCGCCTCCTCGATCATCGCCGACATCGCCCGCGTGGCGATCCGTCAGATGATCCTCAAGCCGATCATGTCGGCGATGGGCCTGGACTTTGGAGGAGGTGAACTTACCAAGGTGAAGGGGAAATTCGCCTCAGGCACAAACTTCGTCAGCGAGTCCGGCATCTATGACGTGGGCGAGAATGGTCGCGAGCGAGTCTTCTTGCCGCGCGGTTCGAAGGTCATGCCCGCCAACGTCCTGAAGGCATCGGAGGGAGCGATGAGAGGCGGAGCCGCCGTCATGGCGCCGACCTACAATCTCACCACGGTCATCAACGCCGACAATGCGGTGATGCGCTCAGATATCGACCGGATGGTCGCCCAAGCCCACATCATGGCGGTCCAGAGGGCCAAGGCGGAGACCATCGGCGAACTGGCGACAAGGGATCGGAGCCGACTCCGCTGAGCCTAAATATGAGGTGCTGACCAACCTCATTCTGGGCGATTGCCTCGATGCCCTCGCCGATCTCGATCCGGCTTCCGTTGATTTCCTCTTTGCCGATCTTCCCTACGGAACGACGGCCTGCGCTTGGGATTCCGTCATTCCGTTCGACGCTCTCTGGCCGCTTCTCAACCGCGTCTGCAAACCCAACGCGGCGATGGTCTTCACGGCGGCCCAGCCGTTCACGACGGCTCTGATCGGGTCGAACCTGAAGGCGTTTCGCTATTGCTGGGTATGGGCGAAAAATATGCCCACCGGCTTCGCGAATGCACGAAAGATGCCGATGCGTTCGCATGAAGACATCGCCGTCTTCTACCGCCGACTGCCGACCTATAATCCTCAGCCAACCGCGTCAAAAATCAAGAATCCAGCCTACTTCGGTCGCCGCCAGATTCGAAAAAAGACGAACGCCAGCGGACTGTATGGCGATCTTAGCAATGATGGGTCTGAGAGCCACCTTACGCCCGTCGTGCTGCCGCGAAGCGTGGTCGAAATAGATTGCCACCCACGCGCGCTTGGAACGGTTCACCCGACCCAAAAGCCCGTCGCCCTCATCGAGTATCTCATCGCCACGTATTCCAACCCCGGCGATGTCGTTCTCGACCCCACGATGGGCAGCGGGACGACCGGCGTGGCCGCCCGGAATCTCGGTCGCGGCTTCATCGGCATCGAACGCGACCCGACCTACTTCGCCACGGCCAGCGCGAGGATCGCCGCCGCTAAATAATCGGTGACGATCCTCCTCGACCGACTTCCCCGTGGGGAATTCAAGTTCAGCTACCTCTCCAATGCCTTCGACCTCACGCCATCGGGCGGGGGAGAAACCCTTCGCGTTGATCGGCTGGGCGCCCGTTTCCAGATGGAATCGACCTTCAGCCTGAGGGGCCATCAGGGCGTAGCCCTCTTGGCCAAGCTCAATCAGGCGACCGGCCAGAAGGTCCGCATACCGGTCGATCAACCCATCGACATCGGTTCGCCGGGTTCGTCAGTGGTGGTGGCGAGTGGGTCTGGTCAGACGCTCGCCGTGACGGGCCTGACGGCTTCATATGCCGTCCAGGCTGGCCAGTTCATCACCCTCGTAAAGAGCGGCAAACGATACCTCCATCAGGTCGTCAACGCCGTCACGGCAAATGGCTCTGGAGCCGCATCCCTCACCGTCATTCCGACGCTCAGAATTCCGCTCAGCGGTGGCGAAAGCGTCGAGGTCGCCAATCCCTCAATCGAGGGCTTCCTGACCGCTCGCGAGAACGCCTGGAGCCTCAATAGCCGTCTGCGATCCGTAACCGTGACCGTCAGCGTGACGGAGGCCGAATGACCCTCTCGACGGCCATGAACGCCGCCGTGAGCGAGCAATCCGTGACGCTCTTTACGGCGGTTCAAATCGCCTTGCCCACCTACACGATCAACCTTCTCGACACCGCTGGTTACGTCACCTTCGCCGTCAACGGTGTCTCGACGACTTTCACCGGATCGGACTCGGTTTTCGGATCGTTGGCATCGGTCCAAGCCGTGGGATCGACGATGGGAAATGAGGCGCCGAGGTGCGCGATCACCCTTCTCCCGCCGACCGATGAAGCCATCGGCGCCCTCGCCAATCCTTCGGCCCAAGGATCGCCCGTTCGGGCCTATGAGGGCGTGGTCGATCAGGTGACTGGAGCCGTCGTCGGAACGCCGCATCTCTTTTGGAGCGGTCTCCTCGACGTGGCTTACAAGATCGAAGATGGGGCGATGAGATCGGTCGAACTCGACACGGTGAGCGTCCTGGGTCGCTTCCTGACACGGGATGAGGGACGGCGCCTGACCGTCGCTTGGCAGCAGCAGCATTTTCCGGGATCGCGGGGTTTGGCCTTCAACGTCCTGGCCACCGAACAACCCGCATGGGGCGTTGAGGGCATCAGCGGCGTGACCGGATTTGGTGGCGGAGTATTCGTCGGCGGATCGGGCGGAACGACTGTTGGCGGTGGCGCCGGAGGCGGTGGCCGCGATCTCAACGATGGCGGCATTGGCGGCCTTGATCGCTTCGATTTCTGACGGGCTGAATTCGGCCTTCACATAAATACCGGATGTTCGAACTCATCCGTCGCCATGAAGCCGCTGAGGCGACACGGCGAGAATTTTTGGGCCGCCCGCTCGACTACAAACGGGTCGATTGCCTCCGCCTGATCGCCTTCTGTCTGAAGGCCCTGGGGCATCGGAAGCCCACGAAGGGGGTCCGTCGCTACTCCAGCCACATAGGCGCCTTGAGAGCCATGAAGGCATCTGGGTTCGCCAGCTTGCCCGATGCGGTCGCCGCCTATGGCCTCCAGCCCATAGCACCGGCTCAGGCCCTTCCCGCTGATATCGTCGCCTATGAGGGCGAAGGATTTGGCGGCTACGCCCTAGGAATCGCCTTGGGCCAAGGGCGGATGCTCGCCATCGCGCCTGAGCCTCATCTGATCGTCGATATCGCCGACATCGGAGTGGCCTCCCACGCCTGGAGGGCCATCTGATGCCTCAGGCACTCCCGGCCATCGCCGCCGCCTTCAGCACGGTCACGGCAGCCGTGACGACGTTCGCTACAGCCCTAACTTTCAAGGCCGGTCTGATGGCTGGTCTGAGCGCGTGGGCAAAGGTCGCGACCTACACGGCTCTCGGCGCCAGCCTTCTGATGAAGCCGCCTGGACTGGCCTCACAGGGCCAGCAAGTGAACGTCCAGATGGCGGGGCCTCAGGCACCGCTTCCGCTGGTCGTCGGCAGGACCGGCACACAAGGCATCATCACCTATCGGGCCACATACGGGGGCGACAACCGCAACCTCGTGGTGGAACACGTCCACTCGATCGGCCCGATTGATGCGGTCGAAAGCTGGTCCGTCATGGGCCGGACGCTGGGCCTTTCGGGCAACCCGCTGAGCGGCATGGCCACCGTCACGTCGGTCTCCGGCGTGGACATGGTGAAGTCCAAACTCTTCAGGGAGAGCGGCCTCAAGGTCGCCCACCGGCTCGGCTCCCACACCGACACCGCAACCCTTTCATCGATCACCGGTGAGGCGGTTCCGCTCGTCAATTCCACACACACAAATCCGGGCCTGGCCCGGACCATCGTGAGGTGCCGTCTCGATGAAAAGCGGCTGAATTTCCCGCAGGGATATCCCGACGATCCGACCGCCGTCCTGAGGGGAGTGAAGTGCTACGACCCTCGCCTCGACTCGACCTATCCGGGCGGGTCCGGCTCGCATCGTCATGATGATCCGGCCACTCACGAGTGGTCGGAAAACCCCTTTGTTGTCGGCCTCCAGTTCGCCCTCGGTTGGCGTGATCCATCCGGCGGCAAACTCTTCGGGCTGGGGGCCGATTTCGACCAGATCGATGTGGGGGCGTTCGTCACGGCGGCCAATGTCGCTGACGCCAACGGCTGGAAAGTCGGCGGTCAGGTCACGAGTGCGGATGGCGACTGGTCCATTCTCACAAATATCCTCGCCAGCGGCGGCGGTGTCCCTCTGGATCGAGGCGGAAGGCTCTCCTGCTTTGTCCGCTCGCCCAAGGTGGCGACCTTCACTCTCCGCCGCGATGAGGTGCTGGGAAGCCGCAAGGTCACGACCTCCACGAGCTTCCGGGATCGCGTCAATACGATCATCCCAAGCTGCCGTCAGGAAGCCCAGAAGTGGGAAGTCGTCGCCGGTGAGGCGGTCAGCGTTTCCGATTGGGTCGATGACGATGGCGGCGAAATCCGCACCGAAGAGATCGCCTTCCCCCTGGTCTCGTCCTACGCCCAGGCCCATCAACTGGCGACCTATTGGCTATGTGACTCGCGTGAGTTTCTCGAACTGGAGGTCACGGCCAAACCTCGCGCCCTGAACGTCGATGTCGGCGATTGCATCGAGGTAGAACTTCCCGAATTCGCCGATGGCCAGACCTTCATTGTCATGGGCCGCAAATGGGATGCGGCGACCAAGACGGTCGGCCTGACGCTGAAGTCGGAGACGTTCGACAAACACGCCTTTGCCCTCGGCCAGTCGCAGACGCCGCCCACTCCACCGACCCTCGACACCTTCGATCCGACCCGTCCGTCAGGACCGGCAGCCCTCGATTGGGAGATCACGGCCAACAAGATCGAGACGACCGAAGAGGTCGAAATACCGGCTGAAGACCCTGAAGACCCACCTGTCACGATCACCCGCGCCCGGACCATCATTCCGGCTCTCGTGATCTCTGGCGAGGTCCGCGATCCGAATGTCCAGAGGATCATCGTCGAGGTCCGCGAAGAGGTCACGCCGGAGGAGGGCGAACCCTACTGGCCAGAGGATGAGGATGAGGGATGGGTCAGCGGAACTGAGGGGACCCGTGACGCTACCGAACTGACGGTCGCTCCCCTGAAACCGCTGACCGAATATGAGGTCAGCGTCCGCTATGAGACCATCACCGGCGCCTTCAGCGACCGCATCATCCTTGGGCCAGAACAGACGGCCCGCGATCAAGCTGGTGGTGTCGGACCCGGAACCGTCGATTGGGATGATCCGCAAGGGCCGCTCATCAACGTCCCGCCGGTCCTGCGCGATCTTCTTTCCGGTCAAATCCGCGCCAACCTCGTCGCCATAGAGGGCGAGGTGAATACGACGGTCCAGGCCGCCTATCTGGCGGCTGAAGCCGCGCGCACCGATCTCGACAACCGCATCACCGCCGACATCGAACGGATCGATGCTCTTATCGATCTCAACGATCCGGAGGCGGGAACGCCAGGCCGTCGCATCCTCGACGCTGAAATCGAAGCCGAGGAGGCTTTGGGCCGGATCGAAGGTCTGGAGATCGTTATAGGGGAACCCGATGAGGGTGAACCCGGCGGGACCATCCGTAGCCGTATCGCTGGCCTTGAACTCATCACGACCGATGGGAGCCTGGTCACCGCCGAAACCCTCAGCACGGTGCAGGCAGCGGTCGATGACCTGTCGGCGAACTCGGTCGCCCACTCGACGGCCATTGGTGACTTGGAGTCGAGCCGGGCGACCACAACGGCTCTGAATGCAGTCCAGGCATCGGCCAACGCTCGCAATCGAACTTTCGCTCAGGACGCTCAGCCATCGGGGTCACCCGGCGGCATCGGCCTCGTGGTCGGCGACCTATGGTTGGATACCGATGACGACAATCGCATCTACCGTTGGTCCGGCTCGGCATGGGTCGATACCGACAATGGAGGCGTTGACGCCCTCTCCGAACTGGAAAATGCGCGTGGCTCCTATCCGTCGCTCAACGCTCGTTTCGGAACGCTCTCGACCACGGTCAGCGACGCCTTGGCGGGTAAGGCCAGTGCCACAGATTTCACGACCCTTCAGACCGAAGTCACCAATGCGCGGGGCGGGGCGACATCCCTCGCCGACCGTCTAACAACCGTCCAATCGAGCCTCGACGGCAAGGCCAGTGCGAGTGATGTCGCAGCCCTTTCGTCGAGTGTGAGCGTTCGTAATCGGACCTTCAGGCAATCCACGGCGCCGACTTCACCCGTGGGCGGATACCCGCTTGTCGCGGGTGACATCTGGATCGATACGGCTTCGAACAACGCGATCAACTGGTGGTCCGGGTCAGCGTGGTCGGCGAGCGTTGATCCGAGGATCGCGGCGAACGACTCCGGCATCACGACCCTGACGGCCAAGATCGGATCGGTCTCAGGAACGGTCGCCGACGCACTTGCCGGGAAAGCGTCAGCCTCGACGGTCTCCAGCCTCAGTGCGACCGTTGGCGATCACACGTCGTCGATCTCCAGCCTTCAGTCGGTCACTGCCGGTCTCGATGGGGCCATCGATGCAAAGGTCGGCCTCGTCCTGAACGTCAACGGTAAGATCAGCGGCTTCTCCAGCGTCAACGACGGCACGACCTCGACCTTCGATATTCAGGCCGATGTCTTCAGGCTGGCGAGCGGATCGACGGCGGTCGTGCCCTTCGCGGTCATTGGATCGAACGTCTATGCCCAGAACCTCATCATGCAGGCGTCGGTCTCTGGACAGGGGACTACGACCGTCAATCCCAATGGGATCAAGGTCGTCGATGCGAGTGGGGTGACACGAGTGAAGCTCGGGCTTCTGGGGCTTCTCTGATGACGGTCGGCCTGGAGACCTACGATGCGAGCGGCAATCCGCTCCTAAGCATCACCGACCGTATCAGCATGATCTTGGGGTCATCCACGACCGGCGCGACCGATGGATCGATCAGTCATGCCGGGTTGGCGAACGGCGATCCGTTCATCTGCCCGCTCAATCCGGGCGTGGTCTCTCTGGGGCTGCCGTCCTGGACAATCTCAGGCACGACCATCTCCTGGGCCTATCCGAACCCGACATCGCCCGGAAATCAAAACGTCGCCTTCTATTTTGGTATCTACTGATGACGGCGGGCCTTCAGATTTTCGGCCAGCACGGGGTCGTTCAGATCGATGCGTCGTATCAGAACCTCGGTGTCAGCGCGTCCGGCACCGTCAACCTGACGCTCGATCCGGCGCCTCACCCAAACCATATGCAGATCGGGACCATCACGGTCACGGGCGAGACACCCATCCTGGCGTTCGCCTCATCTGAATCGCCCATCAATATCGAGCGGGTCGTCATCAGCGGCTCCACCCATACGTTCCACGTCAGAACCCAAAGCAGCGTCGGGGTGAGCGTCGATTACTGGGTTTTCGACAAGGCGAGCGTGGCCATTGGGGGATCATCACCACAGTTCTTTGAGGTCCGCGACGGCAGCGGCAACCTTGTGTTCCACGATGGCATCAAGCCGATGCGGGTCGTCGATTTCATCTACCTGGGCGAGCCGCCGAACGCTTGGACCGGCTACACGCTCGAATATGACTATCACGAGGATCGCACCTACACGCCGGGCCGATCCTATGCGGTGATCCAGTGCAGCCTTTGCGCGCGGCCTGAGACCTACGATGTCGAGGAACAACCCTACATCCCAGAGCCGGGAAAAAAATGGACCGCTAATCGGTTCATGCACAGTGCGGCGACGGTCAATGGCCATCAGGTGAACGTCGGCCTGAAGGTCTTTGAGGCGTTCTGGCGAGAAGACCCCGTGAGCGTCACCGACACGGCCTGGACGGTCGGCAACCTAATGTGGCTAGTCGTCGATGTGACCGGGTTCTGATGCTGCTGGCGCGAGTCGCATATGAGGTCCGAAAACTTCGCCCAGTTTCAGTCCAAGTTCGACGAGGCGATCTCTGATCTGCCATTGGCGGGTGATGGCGTCGCTTTTCAGTTCAGAATTCTCCGTACGTTCGCCTGCCGTCTGCTGCATGGCTGCGGAATGCAGAGACATCGCTAGCGTCCAGACCTGTTGGAGATACTCCACCACGTCGTCGTCGAAGAGAAACTGAGCCGCAGACGATGCATCCATGAACTGGCGATAGATATCCTCATCGAGCGTGACGCCTTGCTCGTGGGTGTGGCCAGGGACGACGCCGCGCGTGATGATCGTATCTAAAAAGGCTTTGGTCGCGGCATAGACCTGAACTCGCCGGTCGTAGAGTTCCGCCTTCAAACGTGTCTGCTCGATGGCGAACATTCCGTTGGCGATCCGTGTTTGGAGGTGCTGAATCTTGATTTGCCGGATGCCAATCAACCAAGCTCCCAAGAGGGCGAGCAATCCGCCCAACAAGGCGATCAAGGCCGCCCAGACGGTGGCCGCTCCCTCCGCCGTCGTGTAGCACCATAGGACATCGCACATCGGGAGCCTCGCGAATCTTCAGGCCGCGATGATCGCCTCAACCCGCTCCGAAGTCAGCACACCAAGATAGGCGAGCAATTCGAGGCCCTGCCGGGTCTCGGGATGATCGAGTTCGATGAACTCAGCCGGTTGTTCGAAGGCGAATAGAACGTCTTCAGCAGCGATCAGCAAAGTCATGGTGGGGTCGGTGTAATCGGCGGGAGTCAGGGCCGCGATCTCCCTCCGGAGGGCATTGAGGGCGTATCGTTCCGTAGCCTCAAATAGCCGCGTGAAATCCGCTTTGGTGACCCGACGTGGCGCGAGACTCTGAGGAGGAGTTGGCGGTGACCAATCGCCTTCAGAACGTGTCCAGCCGATCCCCATCGGGCCAGTGAGTTCGATGGCTTCGACACCGTTCGGCTCAGCGTCGGCCAGGATGACGTTCACGATGGTGTCGTTATCAACGATGGCCCAGGTCGTCATTCGAACCACCACACAACGACATATCCAGAGCCACCGGCTCCGCTTGCTCCAATGGAATAGTTTGAGCCGCCACCTCCGGCGCCCGAGTTCGCCGGGGCCGATGTGGGTCCGCCGGTATAGAACGATGCTCCTTTGCCGCCTCTGAGACGGCCATCGCCGCCATCTCCTCCCTTGAGGTTGAACTGTCCTGCGGTGCCGTCGAACATCGCATGGCTGGGCACATTCACGCCGCCCAATCCCCCCGTGGCCGTGATTGATCCAAAGGAGGTGTTGCCGCCGGGATTGCCCGCTGTTCCAGCGTTCACGCCTGCGCCACCGGCGCCAATCGTCACCGTCGTGGCTCCGCTTACGGTCGTGGGCATCACGATACGCTGGCCAGAGGCGCCGCCTGATCCGAAGTTCTGAGTTCCATCGGCCTGACCGCCCGATCCTCCTCCGGCGATCATGTCGAGGAAGACCTCTCCGCCGTTTGTGAGGAGTGTCGAGGACGGGGAGAATGTGCCGGATGAAGCGAACGCCTGATACTTGAGTTTCTTGCCGCCGCCGCCGCTGAGGCGTTGGGCGAGGCCCGCCGCGAAGAGTTCGAATTCGGATTGATTGCTCATTATTCGAACTCCTCATCGAAGGCGGCCAGGGCCGCCGTGGCGTTGAGGGTCAGGTCGGCATCGGCGAGGTTTGCAGTCGCTCCGGTCTGGATGCCGTTGAGCTTCGTCTTGTCGGTCGCCGACATCATGCCGGGCGCAGACGTGGTGACGTTGGCGTGGGAATGTCCGCTGAGGGCGTAGTTGTTCAGGCTCGCCCGCACGGCGTTGAACTCGCTCGCGATGCGGGTCGTGAGATCACTGAGGCGACTGACCAGAGACGCCATCGATTAGGTGAGACCGGCCTCGAATCCGGTGACGAAGTTGGTGTCGGGATTGCCGATATCCGCGCTCGCAATGGCGGCGATGTTCGTCCGGGCGTTCGTCTGTTGGAGGGTCGTCAGACCTTGAGCGGCGGTATCGACGCGGACCCTCAATCCAAGGGCGGTCGTCAGCGAACTGATGTCGGAATCCGACTCGTCGAGAAGAGCCTTGAGTTCCTGGAGGGTGTCGTAAGCCGCTCCGGCTCCGCCCAGGATTTCGTTCTTTACGGCGGTCGTCGCATTCGAGATCGAAGATGCGATCTTGGTGACCGACCATGTTTCGGTCGTCGATGATGTTGCCGCGTCGTTGATTGTGGCGGCCTCAGTTTCGATGTCGTCGAGGCGACCCACGATCTCGTTGAGGGCGGCGACCACATTGGTCTTGGCCGTCGTCGAGAGCGAAGTGAGATCGGACAGATTGCCGTTCAGGAGCGTCCTGAGGGCCTTGTTTTCGGTGGCGATCCGGGTTGCGAGATCGCCGATGCGGGTAACGAGTGTTGCCATTTGGCTCCTTTGCTATCGGCTCAAACGAGACCGTTGTTGAAGATCAGGGTGAGGTCGCCGGGATCATCGACAACCGAGTCGCCGGGCGGCCCTTTGAGGCTGGCCAGCCATGCGGATTGAGACCCCGCGAATCCGTTCAGGACGGCCACGGCGTAGGCCGATAGGCCAGGGTCTCCCTCCAGGGATTGGGTGACCATGATAGGATCGGGTTCGGCGATGACGGCATCATCGGCGACGACGGTGACGATGCGGTCAGATGCGGGTTCACGGATGACGATCATGGGGCGATGCCATCCTTGAGATTCACCGTGCCCCGGACCTTCACGATCCGAATGCCGTTGGGGTCCGTCAGTTTGACTTCGAAGGAATAGGAACCCGGCGCGAGGGCTTCGAGCCGTTCGCTTGGGATCAGGATGACGACGGCGTTCGCGTCGATGATGACCTCATCGTCTGCGGAGGTTGCGGAGAGGTCGGTCGGACCACGGCTGGCCTTTCGGAGACCAAAGGTGGCCGTGTAGCCGTTCAGGCTCAGGGGTTCGCCGTCGTCGGTTTGAAAGACGAAGCGTTCGCTGAGGTCTTCATTCGAACTGATCTCGATTGGAGCGGAGAGCACGGCGGCCATGCCGTTATTTAGCGTCCGAAGCGTTCAGCCTGCCGGGGTTTACCACCACACGCTGGTCGGGCTTAGCTAGTGGGGACGACTTTACTTGCCAAACAGATCGAGTATGGGTTCGACGGGGTAGAAAATTGTTCAGGATTCAATCGTGAAAGCCATCCTGTTGGGCTTGATTGCCGGTCTCACTTTCTCTGGGTCGGCGTTAGCCCAAACCGCATCGTTCGATTTTAGAGGCGAAACGCCGTCACAGGTCGTGGACCTATCCGGGCGAAATTGCGAGCGTCGGCGCGAAGACGGTTCCATCTCGTGCCTGGTGCTCAGTCAACAGATGGGGGGAGTGGATGACGTTTCGTTTTCCCAAATGTATTACAACGGCCATCTCTACGGTGTCGTCGGCATCTTTGACGCTGATGAGTACACGACAATGCTCACCGCATTCACCGCCAAATATGGGCGACCCCGTATGTCAACGGCGACGTGGCAGAACCGGGCAGGTGCCTCGCTTCAAAACGACATTGCGACGTGGACCTTCGCTGAAGGGACGCTGACGCTGAAACACCTCGGAAGCCGAATTACTAACTCTGAATTTCAGTTCGATAGTCCGCGATATGCCCCGCCCGCCGCTGCCCCTAAGGTGGACTTCTGACCATGAACACGGAGCCGGACATCCTCGACATGACCGTTGGCATCGTCGCCAACTATGTGAGCAAGAATTCGATCTCGCCTGAGGGGCTTCCCGGTCTGATCGCCAGCGTTCACGCGGCCCTGGCCAACGCGGGCGGCGAACCGGTCGAAGCCGCTGAGGAGGTCGAACGCCCGTCAGCCGCCGCGATCCGCAAGTCGATCAAGCCGGATGGCCTCGTCAGCTTTGAGGATGGCCGGTCCTACAAATCGCTCAAGCGTCACCTGACCGTGCGCGGCATGACGCCGGACGAGTATCGGGCGAAGTGGGGTCTGCCGAAGGATTATCCGATGGTCAGCCCCCAATACTCAGCGGCCCGCTCGGCTTTGGCGAAGCAAATGGGACTTGGCCAAGGCGGTCGTAAGCCGAAGGCTGCCGCCGGGCGCGGACGGAAGCCGAACGTTTGAACGACGCTATCTCTCTCGATGAGATCGAAGAGACAGGCTTCACCATTGACGATCCGCTCTGCGCGTCGGTGATCGCCGCGCGCGTTAAACTCCTGTTCGAGAGCGAGTTCTTTGGGGTGATGGTGTTGGGCCTTCGCCTCACGCCATCGGATCACTTCGGCACCGATGGAGACCGGCTCTTTTTCGCCGCTGGGCCGTTCATAAACCCGGCGCGTGTCAGACGCGAAATTCGTCTGATTTCTCGACGGGTCGTGTTCGGCGGACTTGGCAACAGACGACCCTTTGGCGAGCCGCATCGGTCGGTCATCCGAAAAGCGGTCCAGAGGTTCATTATTACCAAGCCTGAATCGGTGCCGTCGTGGGTTCATCGATTGGCTGCTAAGGCGGGTTGACCTCAGATCATGGTCGCCGTGACGAATTTGCCGGACTCCACATTATCGCGGGTCGGTCGATTTGTGGGTTCAATCTCATACCGGATCAAAGCCTCGTCGGTAATCGACCACGCATCCTGGCCACGGGCGATCAGCAAGCCGCCTTCGCGCGGGATCACCCAATCGAAATGCTCATTGAGTAGGGCGTTGGCCTTCGCCCTGGCCGAATAGAGGTCCGCGTCTGAGGCTCCAGTCAGGCTTTCGAGCCATGCGAAAGCCGCCCTAAGGGCATCCTGACCGGACTTCGGTTGAGTCTGGGTTTCGACCTTCAGCGTGGTGATTTCGCGCTCAATTTCGACCAACTCGGCCTCCCGCTGGCGAAGGCGTTCTGTGATAGCTGACGACCCGGCTTCGACCTGATCTAGAAGGGCTTCGATTTTCTTCTGGAGTTCATCGCGGGCGGCGATCCGATCCATCAGATGACCGCGATCCGGGTTGAGGTCATGGTCATCGAGTTTGGCCGTGACAAGGAACGCCTCAAGGTGCTCCTCGACATCGCTGCAAAGGTAGCGGCGGCGGTTTTCACATCCGTGTTTGCGACCCTCTTGATAGCACCGGTAGTGTCTGACGGCTGACGAGTTCGCCCGTGAACCCAAGATGAGGGTTCCGCCACAATCCTCGCACCGGCCAAGTCCGATGAGGATGTTGGGGAAGGTCTTACCCCTCCGGCCCTTGCCACCGCCCCGCTTGTTTCGCCGTGCGATCATCCCTTGGGCACGGTCGAAAATCTCGTCCGAAACGACCCTCGGATAATATTCAGCGATCACGTCGCCATCGGCCCGGCGTTGCATCCTCTGGCCCGGACGGTTTGTCGTCAGCGTCGGTTGATAGAGGCCGGTCGTCGATGGTGATCGCAGGATTGTCAGCACATAGCCCTGATGCCAACCGTCTGACTTGGCGACGAATGGCGGAACCCCTTCGGCGTTCAGGCGGGAGGCGATGGCCGTTATGCCCAAGCCATCATTGCACTCGGCGAAGATACGCTGAACGACCGCCGCACGGGCGGGGATGAGATCGAATTCTTTGGTCGCCTCGTTGAAGAGGGTCCAGGCCGGTCCTCTTCGGCTCAGTTTCTCGCCGGTCTCTCTGGCCCGGCGTTTTTTGTCCGCCCATGCCGCCGCGATCTTCTTTCCACGGGACAGGTTTTCATTGTGGGCGCGGCTCATGACGATCACGGCCCGCATGATGTCCATCGCGTCGGACCCCTCATGATATTCGTGTCCGTCAGCGAGGGTGACGACGCGAATGCCCGCCAAGGTGATCGAAGTCAGGAGGTTGACCGCGACCATCTCGGTTTCACGGCTCAAGCGGTCGAACGACTCGACAAGAAGGTAGGACCCACGCGCGATTTCACCGGCTTCGACTTTTCGAAGGAAACTCGATAGGGCGCCTTTGACTCGGTGCTGGCCCTTGAAGGCACTGACACCGAGATCGCGGGTCGAGGTGTCGAGTTCGATATCGGGCCGCCCAGCTGCCCAATCTTGGGCCGCTTCAAGCTGACGCCTCAGAGAGTCGCCTTTTTTCTGAGCGACGCTGGAATAACGCAGGTAGGAATAGGCTTTGACCGGCATGATGACCCCATACGCCAGAGCGCATTAATGGTCGATCACATTATGAACTGCCAGTTGATCGGTCCCAGCTTGTCGCCGAGCGCCGTCAGCCCCTGGTCGAGGAAACGGCCGACGCTTTCACCGCCATCGGAGAGGATTTTCCGATTGGTGCAGAAACGGCTGGCCTTGACCGAGAAGACGAAGTCGTCGGGCGTCTCGTCGCGCCACTTCATCCAGGTGTCAACCTTGAAGCCGGAATAATAGGTGCCGTTGATCTCGATCGAGGTCAGGGCGCGGCTTGCGTGCGCCAGCTCCTTCTTCTGGCTGAGACCGTCGGGATAGAAGACCCCGCGCCACGGCTCATAAGTCCAGCCGCCGATGCCGACGCGCACGGTTCCGGTCATGATCTGCCCCTAGTAAGCGAAGTCGGAATACACCCGCGCGATATCGCCCCGCCACGGGCCGTTGTAGAGGTCGAGCAGGCGTTCGGCGGGAGTGACGCCCGAGTCGGCGATGTCCTCCAGCTCTGACAGATAGCCGCGCTCGTCGACCATGCCGCCCGAGAACCGGCGTCTGTTCTTCAGGCCGTCGCGCGCGATGCGGACCATGTCCTTGGCCACGTCCTGAACGGTGCGCCCGGCGACCATGGTTTTCAAACCCAGACGGGTGACGTCGCGGCGCAGACGTTCGTGGTCGGTGATGTCCCAGTCCTTGCACAGGTCCCAGGCGGCGGCCAGCGAGGGCGCGTCGTACAGCACGCCGACCCACAGGGCGGGCAGGCCGCAGATACGGCTCCACGGACCGCCGTCGGCGCCGCGCATCTCCAGATACGACTTCAGCCGCACCTCGGGGAACAGGGTGGTCAGATGGTCGGCCCAGTCCTGCTTCGTCGGCCGTTCGCCAGGCAGGGCAGGCAGTTTGCCGTCCATGAAGTCGCGGAACGACTGGCCTGAGGCGTCGATGTATTTCCCGTCGCGCTTGACGAAATACATAGGCGTGTCCAGCGCATAGTCGGCGTAGCGCTCAAAGCCGAAACCGTCCTGGAAGACGAAGTCCAGCATACCGGTGCGGTCGGGATCGGTGTCGGTCCAGACGTTGGCGCGGGCCGACAGGAATCCGTTCGGCCTGCCCTCGGTGAAGGGACTGTTGGCGAACAGGGCGGTGGCGATGGGCTGGAGGGCCAGGGAGGTGCGGAATTTCAGCACCATGTCCGCCTCGGAATCGAAATCGAGGTTGGCCTGGATGGTGCAGGTGCGCAGCATCATGTCCAGACCCAGCGAGCCGCGCTTGGGCATATAGGCGCGCATGATGTCATAGCGGCCCTTGGGCATGATCGGCACGTCCTCGCGCCGCCACATCGGATCAAAGCCCAGACCCAGGAAGCCCAGGCCGATCTGGTCGGCCACCGATTTGACCTCCATCAGATGCTGGCCGGTCTCGGAACAGATTTCGTGGATATCCAGCAGGGGGGCGCCGGACAGTTCGAACTGGCCGCCCGGCTCCAGGCTGATCGAGGCGGTCAGGCCGTCGGCGTTCTTACGCTCCAGGGCGATGACGTGGCCGCCCTCGGACACCTCGCTCCAGCCGAAGCGGGTCAGACCGGTCAGCATGGCCTGGATGCCGTTTTCGCCTTCATAGGCGGGGCGACGCAGGGTCAGGCGGTCGAAACCGAACTTCTCGTGCTCGGCGCCGATGCGCCACTGGTCCTTGGGCTTGATCCCCTTGGACATGGCGCCGATGAGGTCTTTCCGGGTAAGCGGCGCGGTGTCGGCCATCGTCTGTTTCAGCCCCTGTTGCGAAGGCTAGATGGGCGACGCAGCGGCTTCGCTCAAGAGGGTTCGGCGCGCCAATCGCCCAAGGAGGACTGCCACAGGGTCAGGGCGGCGACCGCGGCGGTGTCGGCGCGCAGGATGCGAGGGCCAAGCGAGACGGAGACGGCGAAGGGCAGGGCCAGCAGCCGCTCGCGCTCTTCCGGGGCGAATCCGCCTTCGGGACCGATCAGGACGGACCACGGACCGCGCGGCTGGGCGGCCAGTGTCTTTGCGGCGTCGGGACCGCCGGTCTCGTCGCAGAACAGCAGACGGCGCGAACCGTCCCAGCCGTCGAGCAGGGCGTCGAGCTTCATGGGGTCGTCGACCGGCGGCACGTCGAGACGGCCGCACTGTTCGGCGCTTTCCTCGGCGATGGCGTCGAGCCGGTCCAGGCGGATGTGGTCGGCGGTGGTGCGGCGGGTGCGGATCAGGCGGATGCGGCCGACGCCCAGTTCGGTCGCCTTCTCGACCGCGAACTCCAGCGGCGCCTTCTTGACCACGGCCATCAGCAGATCGACGTCGGGCGAGGCGGTCTGGGCGCGGACCTGTTCCTCGGCGCGCAGGATGACGCCCTTCTTCAGCACCTCGGCGACGGTCGCGCGCCACTCGCCGTCCGCACCGTTGAAGACCAACAGGTCGTCGCCCGCCTTCAACCGCATGACCTGAGTCAGATAACGCGACTGGTCCAGAGCGGGGGCGATCGCCGCGCCGGGCGCGAGGGGCTGGGGGATGTGGAGGCGGATCATGGGTTTCGCATAGTCCCCGTTTTAATCTCCGTCATCCTCGGGCTTGACCCGAGGATCAGACCATCCGCTCACTGGCTGCATGGAGTCCGAGCGCCGCCCGCTGATCGCGACCTATATGACCGCCAGCCGCCCGTTCAGTGTGATCTACATCGGCATGACCTCGAACCTGTATGCGCGGGGCGAGCAACACCGCGACCGAAAGACTAAGGTCTTTACCGCGAAATATGGTGTCGACATCCTCGTCTGGTTCGAAACTCACGAGTTCGTCACCGAAGCAATCCGGCGGGAGAAGGCTCTGAAGCGCTGGAACCGGCCGTGGAAGATGGAGTTGATCGAGCGGCGGAACCCGCAGTGGCTCGATCTCTATCCGTTCGTGCTCGGCACGGCGCCGGATCCTCGGGTCAAGCCCGAGGATGACGAGGGTGGGGTGGAGAGCTTCTTAAAGCGGCTGGCGAAGGGCGAGATCGAGGAACTCTAAAGCGTCCGCGCGATCAACAGCTTCATGATCTCGTTGGTCCCGCCGTAGATGCGCTGGACGCGGGCGTCCTTGTAGAGCTGGGCGATGGGATACTCGTTCATATAGCCGTAGCCGCCATGGAGCTGGAGCATCTCGTCGATGGTCTCGCCCTGGATGTCGGTGACCCAGTATTTGGCCATGGAGGCCGTGGCCGCGTCCAGTTCGCCCTTCAGATGCAGGCCGATGCAGTGGTCGACGAAGACGCGCGCGATGGTCAGCTTGGTCTTGACCTCGGCCAGTTTGAACTGGGTGTTCTGGAAGTCGATGACGCGCTTGCCGAACGCCTTGCGTTCCTTGACGTAGGCCAGGGTCGCCTCCAGCCCGCGCTCGGCGGCGGCGACGCCCTGGACGGCGATGTTCAGCCGTTCCTGGGGCAACTGCTGCATCAATTGATAGAAGCCCTGCCCCTCGACGCCGCCGATGATGTTGTCGCCGGGAACCTTGACCTCATTGAAGAACAGTTCGGAGGTGTCGTTCCCCTCCATGCCGATCTTGTGCAGGTTGCGGCCGCGTTCGAAACCTTCGGCGCCGTCGGTCTCGACGACGATCAGGGATACGCCCTTGGCGCCCTCGGCCGGATCGGTCTTGGCGACGACGATGATGAAATTCGCCAACTGGCCGTTGGTGATGAAGGTCTTGGACCCGTTCACCACATACTGGTTGCCCTGCTTCAGGGCCGTGGTCTTGACGCCTTGCAGGTCGGAACCGGCGCCCGGTTCGGTCATGGCGATGGCGCCGACCAGTTCGCCCGAGGCCAGACGGGGCAGCCAGCGCGCCTTCTGCTCGGCCGTGCCGTAGTGCCAGATGTAGGGGGCGACGATGGCGTTGTGCAGCGAGATGCCGAAATGGTCCGCGCCCTTCCAACCCAGTTGGCGCATCAGCACCACCTCATGCCGGTAGTCGCCGCCCATGCCGCCGTCCTCTTCCGGCATCGACAGGCCCAGCAGCCCGGCCTCGCCCGCGTCGGTCCACAACGAGCGTGGGACCGAGGAGTCGGCGATCCATTGCGCCACCTTTTCGGACGGGGCGTGCTCGTCGATCCATTTGCCGACGCTGTCGGAGAAGAGGGTGATCTCTTCTTCCTGCATGAAGTCGGGTTCGGGGACGTTGAGGACGTTCATGGTTCAGCTCGACGATCTCCCTCCCCAGAACGGGGAGGGTGGCCGCGAAGCGGCCGGGTGGGGGCGGCTGGGCGAAGCGAACTCGGTCAGTGGACTGCCGAGACCTCCCCACCCGGTCGTCGCTGTCGCGCCGACCACCCTCCCCGAAGCGGGGAGGGAGAGGGATCGTCAGAACGCCTCGGCCGGCATGGTCATCAGGACGTCGGCGCCGGTCTTCAGCTTCTTCAGATGGGCGGCGGCGTCGGGCAGGATGCGCTCGACGAAATAGCGGCCGGTCTGCAACTTGGTCGGATAGTAGGGATCGGTCGAACCCGCATCGATCTGCGTCTGGGCGGCGACGGCCATCTGCGCCCAGACGAAGGCCAGGGCGTTCAGGCCGAAGATGTTCAGATAGTCGGTCGAGGCGGCGCCCGCATTGTCGGGGTCGGCCATGCCGTTCTGCATCAGCCACATGGTGGCCTCCTGCAGGGTCTTCTTGGACTCGGCCAGACCGTCGATGAAGGGTTTGACGGCATCGCCCGCGCCGCCGTGTTCGGCCACATAGGCGTCGACGTCGGCGAACCAGCTCATGATCGCGCGGCCGCCGTTGGACGGCAGTTTGCGGCCTACCAGGTCCAGCGCCTGGATGCCGTTGGTGCCCTCATAGATCATGGTGATGCGCGCATCGCGCAGATACTGGGACGCCGGGAAATGCTCGGTATAGCCCGAGCCGCCGTGGACCTGCATGGCCAGCGAGGCGGCGTGGAAACCCTTGTCGGTCAGATAGGCTTTCAGCACCGGGGTCAGCAGACCCATATAGTCCTTGGCCTTGGTCGCCACGGCCTCGTCTTCGGACTTCTCCAGGTCGGCCTGGAGCGCGGTCCACAGGATGAAGGCCTGGCCGCCCTCGACGAAGGCGCGGGCCTCCAGCAGCATTCGGCGCACGTCGGGGTGGACGATGATCGGATCGGCCGGGCCGTCGGGGTTCTTCGGCCCGGTCAGGCTGCGGCCTTGCAGGCGGTCCTTGGCGAACTCGACCGCGGCCTGATAGGCGGCGGTGGCGATGGCCAGACCTTGCAGACCGGTGCCCAGGCGGGCCTCGTTCATGACCACGAACATATTGTTCATGCCCCGGCCTTCCTCGCCGATCAGCCAGCCGGTGGCGCCGTCATAGGCCATGACGCAGGTGGCGTTGCCGTGGATGCCCATCTTGTGTTCCAGGCCCGCGCATTCGACGGCGTTGCGCTCGCCCAGGGCGCCGTCGTCGCCGACCATGAATTTGGGCACCAGGAACAGGGACAACCCCTTGATCCCCGCCGGGGCGCCTTCGATGCGGGCCAGGACGGTGTGGATGATGTTGTCGGCGAAGTCGTGCTCGCCCGCCGAAATCCAGATCTTCTGGCCGGTGATGGAATAGCTGCCGTCGCCGTTGGGCACGGCCTTGGTGCGCACCATGCCCAGGTCGGTGCCGCACTGCGGCTCGGTCAGGTTCATGGTGCCGGTCCATTCGCCGGTCGTCATCTTGGGCAGGTATTTGGCCTTCAGCGCCTCAGAAGCGTTGGCGTGGATGCCCGCATGGGCGCCCGCCGTCAGGCCCGGATACATGGAGAAGGCCGCCGAAGCTCCGGCGGTGAACTGGCCCACGGCCGAACCGATGACCGAGGGCATTCCCTGGCCGCCATAGGCCGGGTCGGCGGTCAGGGACGGCCAGCCCGCCTCGACCATCTGATGATAGGCTTCCTTCCAGCCCTTGGGCGTGGTGACCACGCCGCCTTCGGCCCAATGGCAGCCCTCCTTGTCGCCCGGATTGTTGATCGGGGCGATGACCTCGTCCGAGAAGCGCGCGGCCTCTTCCAGAATCTGCTGGGCCAGCTCGGACGAAACGTCCTGGAAGCCGGGCTGGTTGGTGTAGCGGTCGATCTCCAGCACCTCGTTCAGAATGAACATCAGGTCGCGGACAGGCGCCTTGTAGGCCATGGTCAGGCTCTCGCTTTGAAGGGCTGGGGGTGGTGGTCTGGATTCAGGCGTTCGCGCAGCAGGCTGGCGTATTCCTCGGCGCCCGGCAGCAGGTCGGGACGATATTCGCCCAGCTTCTGCTCCATCCAGGCGCAGGCGTCTTCGGCCGTCTGGATGGCGCCTTCGATGTCGTCGCGCTGCTGTTTCAGGGCCTCGATCTGGGCGCGGTGACGGCGCAGGGCCACGGCCATCTGATGCGCGTTGTGGTCCTTGCGGTCGTACAGATCCAGCATCTCCTGGATCTCTTGCAGGGTGAAGCCGATGCGGCGGCCGCGCAGGATCAGCTTCAACCTGGCCCGGTCGCGCGCGTCATAGACCCGCGTCTGGCCCTTGCGCGCCGGGGTCAGAAGCCCCTTGTCCTCATAGAAACGCAATGCGCGCGCGGTCGCGCCGAACTCGCGGCACAGGTGCCGGATCGAATAGGTGCGATGATCGTCGGCGGTCGGCATGGCCGCCTGCATACCTCAAACTTGACGTGCACGTAAAGGGAAGCTTTCGCCCCCAAGCGTCACGCGCTCGGGCGACGCCCCCACAGCACCGCGCCGGTCATGGCCAGCAGGACCAGATTGACGGCCGCCAGGTCCCACTCGCCGCCGATGGCGTGGACGCCGGTCATGACGACCTCAAGCATCGCCAGTCCGGCGGCGGCGGCCAACAGCACCGGACGGCCGATCCGCCATGAGATCAGGGGCGTCAGCAAGGCCAGGGCCAGGCCGACCTCCAATGCGCCCAGACCACGCACGAAGCCGTCCGAGGCCATGGCGGGCCAAGACATCAGGGCGATCAGATTGTCCATCGGCTCGGTCAGCTTGGCGTAGCCGGCGGCGACGAAGAACATCGCCAGCCACCCTTGCAGGGTCCACAGGCCCAGGTTGCGGTAGGTGGCGCACAGCTTCAACTGCGCGGGGGTCAGGGTCTGGGTCGTCATGATCGGGGCCGGGGAGGGCATGGTTCTGTAACAGCAGCCAGATCAGATCGCGGACGCCGCCCTTCAAGGGCGACAAGCGTGACCGTAACCAAGCGTGATGCCTATCGCGTTAACGGCGCGGCCGAAACGTGGCCGCAATCGCCGAAAATGCGCGATTTGAGGGCGCAGATCGCCTGTCGGCTACTGACCGTTGCCGTCGGGCCACGCCCAGCCCGCGCGCGCGGCCTCCAATCGGGCCAGCTTGGCGTGGAAGGGCGACCAGTCGTCGGTCGTGTCGATGGCGGACCAGATCGCCTCGACCTCGTCGATCAGCATCTCCTCGGGTTCGGCGGCGGCGAACATGGCGTGCTCCAGCCGTTCGGGCCGGTCGGCTTCATGTTCGAACAGGGCGAAGCGGAAGGCGTCGAAAGTCTCGCCCTGATAAACGGCCCGCCGCGGCCCGCGCAGGGCGCGTTCAGACGAGGCGAAGCCGGTGAACCAGTCGAAGAACAGCGGCTCCCACCGCAGGGCCGCGCCGCCGTCGCGCAGCAGGGCCAGCGTCGTGTCCAGCAGGCGCTGATCGGCGGCCTCGCCCAGGCTCCTGACGCCCAGCCGGGCCAGGAAGGCGGCGCGCAGTTCGGCGATGTAGGCCGGGCCGAACCCGTTCAGCGCCTCGGTCAGGCGCTCGGCGTCCGCGACCGGCTTCAGACTGCCGGCGAACTGGGTCAAGGCCCAGAACACGGCCTCGGGCTGGCGCGCGAAGGCGTACAGGCCGAACTGGTCGAAATAGGCGGCGGTGAACCCCGGTTCGTAGTGCGGCAGGAAACGCCACGGGCCATAGTCGAAGCTCTCGCCGGTGACGTTCAGATTGTCGGTGTTCAGCACCCCGTGGACGAAGCCCGACGCGATCCAGCGCGCCGTCAGCCGGGCGTTGGCGGCCACGACCGCCGCCAGCAGGCCCGGGGCGTCGCCGGGGGCGACCGAGGGGTGGTACAGGCCGCGCACGTGTTCGATCAGGGTCTCGATCTGGTCGGCGCGCTCGAAATAGGCCGGGCGCTGGAAGGTCCCGAAACGGATGTGGCTGTGCGACAGCCGCACCAGTACGGCCGAACGGGTCGGCGACGGCTCGTCGCCGCGCTCCAGCGCCTCGCCCGTCTCGATCAGGCTGAGGGCGCGGCTGGTCGGCACGTTCAGCGTCTCCAGCATCTCGGCGGCCAGCACCTCGCGCACGCCGCCCTTCAACGTCAGGCGGCCGTCGGCTGTACGCGACCACGGGGTTTGGCCCGAACCCTTCGTGCCCAGGTCGAGCAGGCGGCCGGAGGCGTCGCGCATCTGGGCGGCCAGGAACCCGCGTCCGTCGCCCAAGTCGGGGTTGTAGGTGCGGAACTGGTGGCCGTGATAGCGCATGGCGACCGGTTCCGGCTGTCCCGGCAGGGGCTGGAAGCGGCCGAAATGGGCGCTCCATTCGGCGTCGGTCAGGGTGTCCAGGCCCACTTCGGCGGCGGCGCGGTCGTTGCGATGCCGGATGACGGTCTGGGGGAAGTCCGCCGCGCGCACGGCGTCGCCGAATGCATCGCCCAGATCGAAGAAGCGGGGGTCGGGGCGATAGGCGGGGGAAACGGGCATGGAGCGCAGATGCGGCCTGACACGCTCTGACGCAACCGTGATCCGTGGCTCTTGAACAGCGAGGCCGCATCCGTATGGTCCCGCACACAAATCGGGCCGCGTTCGCGGTCAGGCCGGCGCCGACAGGCGAACCCGGTCCCGGCGCCCGTCGATAACCGGGCGTCACGACAGTCCCATCGTTTTGTGGAGGCCGCCGTGGCGCGCAAGATCACCCTCGATTTCCTGAAGACCGAGGCCGGTTCCGGCGCCGTGCTGGGCCTGGCCGCCCTCATGGCGCTGATCGTCGCCAACTCGCCGATGGCCGACAGCTACTTCGCCTGGCTGAAGAGCGAGCATCTGTTGCAGCTCGGGCCTCTGACCCTGACGATGTCGGTGTCGGAATGGATCAAGGAAGGCCTGATGGCGGTCTTCTTCCTGGTCGTCGGCCTGGAGATCAAATACGAGATCCTGCGCGGCGAACTGAGCGATCCCAAGAAACTGGCGACTCCGGTCCTGGCGGCCCTGGGCGGCATGATCGCCCCGGCTTTGGTCTATCTGGCGGTGACGACGCCTTTGGGCGGGCCGCACCAGGGCTGGCCCGTTCCGCTGGCCACCGACATCGCCTTCGCCCTGGCCGTCTTCGCCCTGGTCGGGCGCAATCTGCCGACCTCGCTGAGGGTCTTCCTGCTGACCCTGGCCATCGTCGACGACCTGGGGGCCATCGCCCTGATCGCCCTGCTGTTCAGCCAGGGGGTGTCGTGGCAGCCGCTGCTGATGGTCGCCATCCTGTTGACCGTGGGCGGGGTGTTGGCCCGGTTTCGCAAGGTGCCGTCGCCGTTCTGGGTGCTGGGCTTCGCGACGGTCTGGTGGTTGACGGTCAAGGCGGGGCTGTCGACCTCGCTGACCGCCGTGGCCTTCGCCGCCATCGTGCCGATCCGCGCCCGCGCCGAGGACCGGCAAAGCCCGCTGAAGGAGGCGATGCACGACCTGCACCCCTGGGTGGCCTTCCTGGTCCTGCCGCTGTTCGCCTTCGCCAAGGCGGGGGTGTCGTTCGCCGGTCTGTCGCTGGACCAGGCCTTCGCGCCCCTGGTGTTGGGCATCGCCCTGGGCCTGTTCGTGGGCAAACAGACGGGGGTGCTGGGCCTGGCTTGGCTGGCGACCGCGCTGAAGATCGGCAAGCGGCCGACGGGAGCAAGTTGGATGCAGGTGTATGGTGTGGCCGTGCTGTGCGGCGTGGGCTTCACCATGAGCCTGTTCATCGGCGCCCTGGCCTTCCCCGGCGCCGTGGATTCGCCCGAGCAGATCGAGGTCAAGCTGGGGGTCATCGGCGGGTCGCTGATGTCGGTGGTCTGGGGCGCCTTGGTGTTGGCCTTGGCTGGGCGGGGCCAGAGCAAGGAAATCGCCGAAAACGAGCCGGTTTAACGGCTCAAAGGGTCGAATATTGACCTAAGGTCATCGCTTTTTGTCGCTTTCGTGTCACAGTTAGGGCGACCGTAAGGACAATTGGACGCGGGAAGCTTCGCCGCTGCTTGGCAGAGACTCGGGGTCGCGGTACCCATAAGGTTCGAGAATCCTCGCTCCACAGAAGGGCGGGGACAGGGATCAGGAACGTCTCGGCCGTCCTTCCGGCGGCCGAGCTATCGAGAGCCGGGAGAGCCGTCCATGCGTCGCGCCAATCTTCTATGTTGCACCGTTTCCGCCGCCGTCGTCGGCGCGGTCGCCTTCGGTTTCGCCGGGGCCGCCGCCGCCCAGGACGGGCCGACGACGGTCGATGACATCATCGTCACCGCCCAGAAACGCGAACAAAGCCTTCAGGACGTGCCGATCGTGGTTACCAGCCTGTCGCAGGAAGTCCTGCAAGACGCTGGCGTCAAGGACATCAAGGATCTGACGATCCTGACCCCGGGCATGACCGTGACCTCGACCACCACCGAAGCCTCGACCACCGCCCGCATCCGCGGCGTCGGCACCGTCGGCGACAACCCCGGCCTGGAAAGCTCGGTCGGGGTGGTGGTCGATGGCGTCTACCGCTCGCGCAACGGCGTCGGCTTCGGCGACCTGGGCGAAATGGCCCGCATCGAGGTGCTGAAAGGTCCGCAAGGCACCCTGTTCGGCAAGAACACCTCGGCCGGCGTCATCAACATCATCACCGAGGCCCCGTCGTTCACGCCGGGCTGGAACCTGGAAGCGACCGCCGGCAACTATGACGCCTGGGGCGTTTCGGGTTCGGTCACCGGTCCGATCACCGACCAGGTCGCCATGCGTCTGTACGCCGCCCGCCGTGAGCGGAACGGTTTCTACAACGTCGATGTGGGCGACGGCCCGCGCACCCTCACGGACGACGCCAATCAGGAATTCTACACCCTGCGCGGCCAGTTGTTGTTCCTGCCGAACGACGACGCCTCGATCCGGGTGATCGCCGACTACACGCGTCGCACCGAATACTGCTGCGCCGCCGTACAGGTCCGCACCGGCCCGACCTATCCGTTCATCGACGGCACCGCCGTCGGCACGGGCCAGCGTCCGCCGGCCCCGGGCTTTGGCCCCCTGCCGTTCTCGCGCCAGGCCTTCTCGAACCGCGACACCGGCCAGGAGATCATCGATCGCGGCATCTCGGCCGAAGCCAATATCGACGTCGACTGGTTCGGCGGCTCGACCCTGACCTCGGTCACCTCGTTCCGCGATTGGTCGACGACCAACGGCATGGACCTGGACTTCACCGGCGCCGACCTCGCCTATCGCAACCAGGACGGCGAGTTCCATTCGTCGCTGGACAGCCTGACGCAAGAGTTCCGCCTGGCCGGCGCCAATGACCGCCTCGACTGGCTGGTCGGCGTCTTCGCCAACCGCGAGAACGTGACCCGTCGTGACAGCTTCTACTTCGGCGCCGACTATGCGCCGGTGCTGTCGTTCCAACTGTCGGCGGCGCTGAACGCCGTGGTCCCGGCCTTCCCGGTCAGCCCGTCGATCATCCCCTGCTTCACCCGTACGGGCCAGACGGCCCTGGGTCTGCAGCAGTGCCTGGGCACCGGGGGCGCCGTCATGGCGGGCGGGCCGTCGTTCGCCGCGGGTCAGAGCCTGCGCGACAACTACGCCCAGGCGTCGGAATCGATCGCGTTGTTCACCAACAACACCTTCCACCTGACCGATGCTTTCGACATCACCGTCGGCCTTCGCTACACCTATGACAGCAAGCGTCTGGACTCGTTGCAGACCAACGTCGGAAGCAACGGCCTGACCTGCGCCGCCGGCCTGGCCAACCAAGCGACCATTGTCGGCGTCCTTGGCGCCGCCAATGCTCCGGCCATCCTGGGCCGTCTGTGCCTGCCCTGGTCGAACCCCTTCTACGCCAACCGCGCGCGCTCGGAAGAGGTCAGCGACAGCGAAGTCTCGGGGACGGTCAAGGCCAGCTACCGCCTGAACGACTCCGTCATGGTCTATGCGTCGTATGCGCGCGGCTACAAGAGCTTCGGCTTCAACATGGACCGGGTGCAGACGGGCGTGACCCCGAACGCCTCGCTCTACTTCCCGTCGGAAATCGCCGACAGCTATGAAGCGGGCGTCAAGACCACGCTGTTCAACCGCACCGTGCTGTTGAACGCCACCTACTTCGACCAGACGTTCAGCGATTTCCAACTGAACACCTTCCTGGGCACCGCCTTCGTGGTGGAATCCATCCCCGAGCTGACCGCCCGCGGCGTCGATGCCGACTTCATGTGGTTCACCCCGATCGAGGGGCTGAGCTTCTCGGGCGGCGTGACCTACACCGACGCGAAATACGGCGAGTTCACCGCCGCGGACCTGTTCAACCCGGCCAACTTCAACCAGTTGTCGTTGCTGCCGGGCAATCGCTCGTCCTTCGCGCCGGAATGGTCGGGCACCGCCTCGATCAACTTCGACCGTGAAATCGGCGGCGGTCTGCGCGCCGGCTTCGCCCTCTCGGCCAAGTATATGACCGAGTACAACACCGGTTCGGACCTGCTGCCCTTCAAGATGCAGGACGCCTTCACCACGGTGAACGGCCGCATCTCGATCGGCTCCGCCGACGATCGTTGGACGCTGGACCTGTGGGGCCAGAACATCACCGACGAAGAGTATGTCCAGGTGGCCTTCAACGGCTTCCTGCAAGGGTCGGCCTTCAATGGTCCGCTGAACACCGCGCCGGGTCCCTATCAGGGCAGCTATTACAACCCGTCGCTCGACAGCCAGACCTACGCCGCCTTCCTGGGCCAGCCGCGCACCTACGGCTTCACGCTGCGCCTGAAGTACTGATCCTCCCGACAAAGGGGGCTGATGAGACCGGCCGGGGTTCGCCCCGGCCGGTTTTGTTTTGGCCTCATGTCTGTGCGTGCCGGCCGCCCCCTGTACACGCTTCCGTTCCTCCTCGCGAAAGCGGGGACCGGGTCCTGTCTGGGGCGGCGCTGGCGTTTCAGGACTGTCGGAGGGGGCGGGCGCGCCTGCATCGCCAGAGGGTCTGCATCCCCCGCCTTTGTGGGAATGCGCGATGGAAGGGGGCGGGGCTGGCGTGGCCGCCGACGCCCCCGGACAGGTGCGCACGCGGGTGCGTCTCGGGACCTGGCGGGGCGACAAAAAGGGTCCCGGCGCGAACCGGGACCCTAACTGTGATCAGACGCGCCGAGCGGTCTCTATTCCGCCGGTTGTTCGCCGGTGTCGTGGGCGTGGCGGAGCTTGCGGTCCAGCACCCGTTCCAACCGCGCCTTGACCCCGTCGATCAGGCTGAAGGCCGCCGGGATGTACAGCAGCGACAGGGCGGTCGAGGTGATCAGGCCGCCGATCACCGCGATGGCCATGGGGCTGCGGAACTCGGTGCCCTCGCCGAAGGCCATGGCGATCGGCAACATACCCAGACCCATCGCCAGGGTGGTCATGATGATCGGCCGCGCGCGCTTGTGCGCGGCGTCGATAATCGCGTCACGCCGGGTCATGCCCTGTTTCATGGCGATGATGGCGTAGTCGACCAAAAGGATGGAGTTCTTGGCCGCGATGCCGGTCAGCATGATGATGCCGATCAGCGCCGGCATCGACAACGACTTGCCGGTGACCAGCAACAGGAAGAAGGCGCCGCCGAACGAGACGGGCAGGGCGGCCAGGATGGTGATCGGGTGGAAGAAGCTGCGGAACAGCAACACCAGCACCGCGTACATCAACAGGATGCCGGTGATGATGGCGAACATGAAGCCGGTCGCCGTCTCCTGTAGGTTCTCCAGCTCGCCCGACACCGCCTGAGTAACGCCGCCGGGCAAGCCGCGCATGGCCGGCAGTTCGTTCACGCGCTGAGACGCCTGGCCCAGGGTGATGCCGTTCAGCTCGGCCGTCAGGGTGGCGACGCGCTTGCGGTCCAGGCGGTCGATCTGGTTCGGTCCGGCGCCGAACGAGATGTCGGCCACGGCGTTCAACGGCACGGCCGCGCCGGACGCCGTAGGCACTCTCAGCGTCTCCATGACGGCCAGGTCGCTCCGCGCCTCTTCGCGCAGCATGATGCGGATTGGGATCTGCCGGTCGCCCAGGTTGAATTTGGGCAGCAGTTGATCGGCGTCGCCCAGTGTGGCCACGCGAGCGACGGAACTGATGTCCGAGGTGGCCACGCCTTGAAGTGCGGCGATGTCGGGTTTGGGCGTGATCAATATCTCTGGCCGCACAAGGGCGGCGGACGAGATGACATTGGCCAGGCCGGGGATCTCGCGCATCTGGCGTTCGACCGCCGACGCCGCCTGGGCCAACTGGGTCGGATCATCGCCGACCAGTTGGATCGAGACCTGGTTGCCGGAGCCGTCTTGGCCGAACTGAACCCTGGCGCCGGGGATGGCGCGCAGGACCGGTCCCATCTCCTGTTCGAACGCCTGCTGGCGGAGCTTGCGCTCGCCGCGCTTGACCAGGTTGACGGTGATGTTGGCGCGACGCACCTCGCCGGCCGATCCTCCGCCGCCTGGACCGAAGCTGACGGTGGCGGAGCCGACCGAGGCGTAGACCGATTTCACCTCGGGCCGTTCGGACAGAATGCGGCTGACCTGCTGGGACACCGCGTCAGTCTCGGCCAGGGTCGAGCCGGGCGGAAGCTGGACGGCGATGTTCGAGCGCGACACGTCCTCCGCCGGAATGAACTCGAACGGCAGCATGGCCGCCAACATGAATGAGCCGGCCAGGAACAGGGTACCGCCGCCCATGACCCACAGGCGATGGTCCTTGCGCCGCTGCAGCAGACGTTTGCCCAGCGGCCGTCTGTCGGTCTGAGCGCCGCGGAAATCGTTCAGCACCCAGTTCACCATGCGCAGGTAGCCGCGCATCCAGGCCGGGTCCGCGTGCTCCTTGCCCTGGTCGCGACGGAGCATATAGGCGCCCATCAGCGGGGTCAGGGTGCGGGCCACGATCAGGGAGAAGAAGACGCTGACGCACGCGGCGATGGCGAAGCTCTTGAAGAACTGGCCGACCACGCCCGGCATGAAGCCGGTCGGGGCGAACACGGCCAGCAGGGTCGCGGTCGTCGCCATGACGGCCAGGCCGATCTCGTCGGCCGCCTCGATCGCGGCCGGGTAGGGCGCCTTGCCGTCGCGTATGTGTCTGACGATGTTCTCGATCTCGACAATGGCGTCATCGACCAGGATGCCGATGGTCAGGGACAGCGCCAGCAGGGTCACGACGTTCAGCGACTGACCCCACATATCCATGATCCAGAACGTTGGAATCAGCGACAGCGGCATGGCGATGGCCGCGATCAGGGTCGCCCGCCAGTCTCGCAGGAAAACGAAGACCACCGCGATCGCCAGGCCCGCGCCCAGCAGCAGGGCTTCGACCGAAGCGTGGAAGTTGTTGATCACGTCCGAGGTGGTGTTGCTGACCTCCTCGATGGTGACGCCGTCCATCTCCTGATCCAGACGCGCGATCTCCGCCTTGCTCGTCTGATAGACATCCAGCTCGGACGACCCCTTGGAGCGGCTGACGCTGAAGCCGACGACCTCTGCGCCGTTGTAGCGCGCCCGTCCGCGCGGCTCGGACCATTGGTCCACCACCTCGCCGAGATCGCCCAGCCGCACGGCTCGGTTTCCGACCGGGATCAGGGTTTCGCGCAACTGTTCGACCGAGGCGGCCGAACCCATGGTGCGGATGGCCTGTTCCTCGCCGCCGATTTCGCCCCGTCCGCCGGGCAGGTTGATATTGGAGGCGCGCAACTGGTTCGACACGGCGGCGGCCGAAACGCCTTGGGCGGCCAGACGCGCAGGGTCCAGCTTAATGCGGATCTCGCGGTTCACGCCGCCGTCGCGGCTGACCTGACTGACGCCGTTCACCGACAGCAGGCGCTTGGCGACGGTGTTGTCGACGAACCAGCTCAGTTCTTCGGGATTCATGCCTGGCGCGCGCACCACATAGGTGGCGATCGGCATCTGGGTGAATTCGATCCGTTGGACGATCGGCTCCTGCACGTCGGCGGGCAGGTTCTGACGGATGCCGGCGATGGCGTTGCGAACGTCGTTGGTCGCCTTTTCCAGATCGACGCCAAGCTGGAAGGTGATCGAGGTGGTCGAAGCGGAATCGCTGACCACGGAATTGATGTCCTGAACCTCGCCCAGACCGGCGACGGCATCCTCGACAAGGCGAGTGACCTGGGTCTCCAACTCGGTCGGCGCCGCGCCTGACTGAACTACCGTCACCGCCACCACGGGCAGGTCGACGTTCGGGAAGTTGTTCACCGGAAGGCGGAAATAACTGAGCACGCCCGCCAGGGTCAGGATGATGAACATCAGGATGATCGGAATCGGATTCCGAATCGACCAGGATGAAATGTTGTTGAAATTCATGGCCCAGCCCTATTCGGTCGTGGCTGCGGCGCGTGTGGCGGTCGTCACGGGACGGCCGATGGCCACCAGATCGCCCTCGCCCAGGAAGCCCGCGCCCTGGACCACCACCTGCTGGCCCGCTTGCAGGCCCTGGAGCACGGCGACGGCGTCGCCCGACCGCGTGCCGGTCTTGACCGGGGTGAAATGCACGGCGCCGTTCGGACCAATGACATAGACGCCGGGTTTGCCTTCACGGAACACGACCGAAGCCGAAGGCACGGTCAGCATCGGCTGCTCGCCGACGTCGATGTCGGCGCGGGCGAACATACCGGACCGCAGACCGGCGCCCGAACCCAGCGAGATGCGGGCGACGCCGAGACGGGTCTGGGGATCGACCTCGGGCGTCACGATGCGGACGCGGCCGGTGGTCGCACCGGCCTGGTCGGAGGTGATGACGGCGGTCTGACCGGGGCGGACCAGGAGCAGTTCAGTCTCGGGCGTCTGGGCGTCCAGTTCCAACCGGCCTTCACGGACCATGCGGAACAATTCGGTTCCCGGTTGGACGATCTGACCGCGCGTGACGCTGCGGCTGATGATGCGGCCGGCGACCGGCGCACGCAGACTGGTCTGGTCCAGACGGGTCGCCGTCTCGGCGCGCGCGGCGCGGGCCGAGACCAGTTGCGCCTGGGCCGAACGCTGCTCGGCCACAGCCATGTCCAGCGAAGCCTGGGACAGGAAGCCGCGCTCCTTCAACTCATGGGCGCGGGACAGTTCGGCGTCCTCACGCGCGGCGTTGGCTTCGGCGGCGGTGACGGAGGCGTCCTGCTGGCGCAACTGGGCGCTGATCAGGCTGTCGTTCAGCTTGACCAGGATCTGCCCCTGGCGGACGAAGGCGCCCTCGTCGACATAGACGCCGGTGGCCTGAAGCCCGCCCGTCTCGGCGGCCACAGGCACCTCTTCCCAGGCCGAAACCGTACCCGAAGCGGTCACGATGCGCGGCAGGTTGACCAGGGTGACGGTCGCCGCCGTCACCGTCTGACGCGACGGCGCATGGGCCTTTTCGTCCTTCTTTTGGCCGCCGCAGGCCGCCAGCATCAGGGCAGCCGCCAGAGCCAGGCCCGCGCGGGCCGGTGTTCGGGTCGCAATCACCACGTCAGTTCATCCCCTGTGTGTCCGTCGGCGGGGAGGCCGGCGACGGTGGGCGCCCGGTCGCGGGCGCCGAAATCAAACGCTTTTCTTATGCTCGTTCGCGACTTGTTCCAAACCGACAAAGACACGCTTGTGTGAGATATTGGAAGAGGCGTGTTCCGCAAGACGCGCGATCGTCACATTGGCGATTTTCTTTGCGCCGTGCTAGGCGCGCGCCATGTCCACGCCTCCCATCGAACGCATCCGAAATTTCTCCGTGGTCGCCCACATCGACCACGGCAAGTCGACGTTGTCGGACCGCCTAATTCAGATCACCGGCGGTCTCAGCGCCCGCGAGATGTCGTCCCAAGTTCTTGATAATATGGACATCGAGAAGGAGCGGGGCATCACCATCAAGGCGCAGACCGTGCGCCTGAACTATAAGGCCAAGGACGGCCAGACCTATGTCCTGAACCTGATGGACACGCCCGGTCACGTCGACTTCGCCTATGAGGTCAGCCGGTCCCTGGCCGCGTGCGAAGGCTCGCTGCTGGTCGTGGATGCGTCGCAAGGGGTCGAGGCCCAGACCCTGGCCAACGTCTATCAGGCCATCGACAACAACCACGAGATCGTTCCCGTCCTGAACAAGATCGATCTTCCGGCGGCCGAGCCGGAGCGGGTCAAGGCCCAGATCGAGGAGGTCATCGGCCTGGACGCTTCGGACGCGGTGATGTGCAGCGCCAAATCCGGCATCGGCATCGAGGACGTGCTGGAGGCCATCGTCACCCGCCTGCCGGCGCCCAAGGGCGATCCGGGCGCGCCGCTGAAAGCCATGCTGGTCGACGCCTGGTACGATCCGTACCTGGGCGTGGTGCTGCTGGTGCGCGTGTTCGACGGCGTGCTGAAAGCCGGACAACGGGTCAAATTCATGCAGAACGGCTCGACCCATCTGGTCGACCGCGTCGGCGTCTTTCTGCCCAAGAACACGCCGGTCGAGAGCCTGGGACCCGGCGAGGTCGGCTTCATCACCGCCCAGATCAAGGAGGTCGCTCACGCCGCCGTCGGCGACACCATCACCGAGGAGAAACGCCCCACCGCCGAGCCGCTGAAAGGCTTCAAGGAGGTGCAGTCGGTGGTCTTCTGCGGCCTGTTCCCGGTCGACGCCGCCGATTTCGAGGACCTGCGCGCCGCCATCGCCCGCCTGCGCCTGAACGACGCCAGCTTCACCTATGAGATGGAATCCTCGGCCGCGCTGGGCTTCGGCTTCCGCTGCGGCTTTTTGGGCCTGCTGCACCTGGAAATCATCCAGGAGCGGCTGAGCCGCGAGTTCAACCTCGACCTGATCGCGACCGCCCCCTCGGTGGTCTATAAGATCGAGCTGCGCGACGGGACCCACATCGACCTGCACAACCCGGCCGATCTGCCGGACGTGATGCAGATCATCGAGATCCGCGAACCGTGGATCAAGGCCACCATCCTGACGCCCGAGGAATATCTGGGCGGGGTCATCAAACTGTGTCAGGACCGCCGCGGCGAGCAGAAGGAGCTGACCTGGGTCGGCTCGCGCGCCATGGTCGTGTACGACCTGCCGCTGAACGAGGTGGTGTTCGATTTCTACGACCGGCTGAAGTCGATCTCGAAGGGCTACGCCAGCTTCGATTACGAACTGGCCGACTATCGCGCCGGGGATCTGGTCAAGATGAACATCCTGGTCAACGCCGAGCCGGTCGACGCCCTGTCGATGCTGGTCCATCGCAGCCGAGCCGAGACGCGCGGCCGGGGCATGGTCGAGAAGATGAAGGAGCTGATCCCGCCCCATCTGTTCCAGATCCCGATCCAGGCGGCCATCGGCGGCAAGATCATCGCCCGCGAGACCGTCCGCGCCCTGCGCAAGGACGTGACGTCGAAATGCTACGGCGGCGACGCCACCCGCAAGAAGAAGCTTCTGGAGAAACAGAAGGAAGGCAAGAAGCGGATGCGCCAGTTCGGCAAGGTCGAGATCCCGCAGGAAGCCTTCATCGCCGCGCTGAAGATGGACGAGGATTGAGGCTGCGCGCGACAAGCTGCTCACCCCATAGGGTCCATGCCATGACCTCCGCCCCCCTTCCCGACGCCGGCCGCAACTGGGTGGATCGGTATGCGCCCGAGGCGTTGAAGCCCTGGCTGAAGCTGGGGCGGTTCGATCGGCCGATCGGGATATGGCTTCTGCTGCTGCCCGGATGGCAGGGGATCGCCCTGGCGCTGGCGCACTATCGCATTCGGCCGGGGGCGTATGAGGCGTGGCTGTTCCTGGGCTTCGCCCTGGGCGCCTGTCTGATGCGGGCGGCGGGCTGCGCCTTCAACGACATCGTCGATCGCGACATCGATCGTCAGGTGGCGCGCACGGCCGGGCGGCCGGTGGCCAGCGGGCGGATTTCGGTCAAGGGGGCGTGGGGGTTCGTGGCGGGATGTAGCCTGACCGCCATGCTGATCCTGCTGACGCTGAACGCCACGGCGATCCTGCTGGGGGTCGGGTCGCTGGCGCTGGTGGCGGCCTATCCGTTCATGAAGCGCATCACTTGGTGGCCGCAGGCATGGCTGGGACTGACGTTCAACTGGGGCGCGCTGATGGGCTATGCGGCGGCGGGCGGTTTCGCGTTCAGCGCCGCCCTGGCGCCGGTGCTAGGGCCGTTCCTGCCGCTGGTGTGGGCGGGGCTGTGGCTGTGGCTGGGCGGGGTGTTCTGGACCCTGGGCTATGACACCCTCTACGCGCTGCAAGACATCGAGGACGACGCCATGGTCGGGGTGAAGTCCTCGGCGCGGCGGCTGGGCGGGCGGGTCAGGGCCGGGGTCGGGGTCTTCTATGTGCTGGCCGTGGCGTTCGCCGCGATCGCGGGCTGGTCGGCCAATCTGGGGGCGGGCTTCTTCGGCGTGCTGGTCGCCTATGCCGCACATCTGGCCTGGCAGGTGCGCAGCCTGAAGCCTGATGACCCGGCGTTGGCGTTGCGGCTGTTCAAGTCGAATCGCGAGGCGGGGCTGATCCTGCTGGCGGCCATCGGCCTGGGGGCGTTAATCTAGGGCGAACCCCGGAGCCTGCCCATGTCCGCCTCGCGTATCGTCCTCGTCGCCTGCGCCGCCGCCCTGGCGCTTTCCGCTTGCAACCGGGATCGGGAAAAGGCCGCACCCGATGCGCCGTCGGCCGCGCCCGGCGCCGCGGCGACCGTCGCCGAGGCGGGGGCGCCCCTGGCCTATGAGAGCGGCACGCCCTACGCCACGGTCTCGCTGAAGCTGCCGCCGACGCTCAAGAGCCAGCCGGACCTGCACGCCACGCTGTACGCCGACGCCGTGCGCGATCTGCGTCAGTTCGTGGAGGGCGCACAGGCCGACCGCACCGAGGCGGGGACTGAGCCGGGTATGCCGCCCTATGAGAAGACCATCGAACTGCAACCCGCCGCCGAGACCGGCAAGCTGTTCAGCCTGAAGCGCGTCGACTACGACTTTACTGGCGGCGCCCACGGCAACAGCCTGTTCGCCGGGGTGCTGTGGGACAAGGCTCTGAAGCGGCAGATCACGGTCGCCGACCTGTTCAGGAAGGGCGCGGACGGCCGGGCGCTGGACCAGGCCCTGTGCGCGGCGATCAATGCGGCCAAGAAAGACCGCTCGCCCGACGCCGAGCCTGTGTCGCTGGAGGGCGCGCAATGGTCGTGCCCGCGCGCCTTGCAGACGCCCTTCGTGCTGACGCCGGGGACGGTTCCGGGCAAGGCGGGGGGGCTGACCTTCCTGATCGGGCCGTATCAGGTCGGACCCTATGCCGAGGGTCCGTATGAGATCGTGGTTCCGCAGAGCGTGTTCCGCGCCCTGATCGCCCCCGCCTATGCCGAGGAGTTCGCCGGGGCGCCGATCAAGTCGGGCGATGCGCGGCCGCAGCAAGGGTGACGGCTAAAGCGCCCAGACCGACGCGCGCTTGATCTCCTGATCCTCCAGCTCGCGCGTCGTCGGCACCCGGTATTCGGCCAGGAAGGTCAGGCCCTCGCGCGGGAAATAGGTGCGCCCTGGATCGCCGATCAGGACCTGCGCGCCCTGGCCCCTGGCCTGGGCCAGCCAGGCCAGGACGCGGTCGGTCATCGGTTTTTCGTAACAGACATCGCCCGCGCAGACGACGTCGGCCGGGGGCGGGGCGGCGTCCAGCAGATCGCGTTCGGTGAAGGTGAGGGCGACGCCGTTGGCGGCGGCGTTCAGGGCGACGGCGGCGGCGCAGAAGGGGTCTATGTCAGCGCACAGCACGCTGGCCGCGCCCGCCTTCATCGCTGCGATCCCGACCAGGCCCGAGCCGCAGGCGAAATCGATCACTCGCCGACCGGCTACCGTTTCGGGGTGATCCAGAATCCAGCGCGCCAGGGCCTGGCCGCCCGCCCAGGCGAAGGCCCAGAACGGCGGCGGCAAGCCCATCTCGCCCAGCTCTTCCTCGGTCAACCGCCACAGAGGCGTGATCTCGTCAGCCAGCCAGAGGTTGATTTCCGGCGCGTGCGGCACGGCTTGCAGACGGGTGTTGGCGGCGATGAAGGCCGCCGGATCGGCGATGGTCATGAAACGCGCGTCGCCGTTCTCAGCACCTGGGCATAGCCGGTCGCGGTTTCCATCCGTGCGCCCTCTGGCCGCGTGCGGAGCGCACGGTGCAGGTCGGGCAGACGCCAGCAGGGGACGTGCATGAACAGGTGATGCTCGGCGTGGAAATTGACCCAATAGGGGGCGATGAAGGCGCGCTCCAGCCAACGGGCTTTCGTCGTGCGCGCGGCGCGGAAGGCGTCGTCGGCCGAGCCTTGCACACAGGCGTGTTCGGCGATGTTGCGGATGCGGGTGACCATGGGGAACCAGGTCGCCATGGGCAGCAGCCACAGGACGAAATAGGCCCACCAGACGCCCGCCAGGGCGCAGACCGCCAACAGGCCGAGATTGACCAGCAGGAAGGGGGCGACCGACCGGCCCGTCACCACCGCACCCTCGGCCAGGTCTTCGTCGCGCGTGCTTCTAAACGCCTTCAGGGCGAACAGAACTCGCTGTTTGAAGAAGGTCTGGCCGCTCAGATCGCGGATCAGCTTGCGCCGCAGCGAAGCGGGCGTGACGGGAAAGGGCGCCGATAGGACGAGATCGGGGTCCTCGGGCTGTTGGGCGTATTTGTGGTGGGCCAGGTGATAGGGGCGGTAGGCGCCAAGGTCGGCGCCGATGGGCACGGCGCACAGCCAGTGGCCCAGAGCGTCGTTCAGCCGCGGGCTTGGCGTCAGGCCGCCATGCGCCGCCTCGTGCATCAGGATCGCCAGACCCAGTTGGCGCGTGCCGATGACCATGATCGACAGGGGAATCAGCCAGGGCCAGACCACGCCGACGACGACGGCCGCGATGATCGTCGTCCAGCAGTGCAGCACCAGCAGAGGCCCGATCCAGGCCGAGCGCCGCTGGAACGGCGCCCATTGCTCTGGCGTGAACAGGCGGGCGGCGGCGATGCGGGGCGCGGCGGGCATGGCGTCAGATTACGCCCTCGCAGCAGGTCTCGCAAAGGCCGGTCGATGTCAGGGCGGGCTGATATTTTGTCAGGTTGACATGACATAAGTGTCGTGTAAGGTTGTCCTTACAAAAGGAGATCGGCAATGGACATCGCTTCCGCCAAGGGCACGGCCCCCTATAAGAAATATCTGGTTCGCACCATGGCCTTCATGGGCGGCTATGTCGCGATCAATGTCGCGGCCATCTTCGGCGCATTCGACGATATCGGACATACGGCGGGTTTGATCTTGGGGCTGGTGGTCGCCGCGCCGGTGGGGGGGCAGATCTGGGCCACCCTGGCGCTGATGGGCGAAAGCGACGAGTTCATGCGCGCTCTGTTGGCCAAACGGTTCATCGTCGCCTCGGGATTGGCGATGGCGATCGCCTGCGCCTGGGGCTTCATGGAGAGCTACGGGGATGCGCCGCACATTCCCGCCTGGATGATCTATCCGCTGTTCTGGGCCTTGTTCGGCCTGGTCAGCCCCTTCATTCGGACCAGCCGCTGATGAGGAACCGTCTGAAGGTGCTGCGCGCCGAACAGGGTTGGACGCAGCAGGATCTCGGCGATCGGTTGGGCGTGTCGCGCCAGGCCGTCAACGCCCTGGAGACCGAGAAACACGACCCCTCGCTGGACCTGGCCTATCGCATCGCCGCGATGTTCGGGCGACCGGTCGAGGACATTTTCGACAACCCTCACGCCTGATGTGAAGTCGGGATAACCTTACAAGGATTTCGTCATGCCGTTCATCGCTCCCCCTGCGGGCCGCGCGACCCTGCGCGCCCTGATGATCGCCTCCGCTGTCGCCCTGGCGGCCGGAGCCGCCGTCTCCGTCGCACGCGCCGAGACGCCCGCCCAGGCCCAGGTCCAGGCGCCCTTCGTCTCGGACCGACTGTCGGTCGAGGTGGTGGGGTCGGGACCGGACATCGTACTGATTCCCGGCCTGGGATCGTCGCGCGAAGTCTGGCGCGCCGAGGCCGAGCGGCTGAAGACGACGCACCGGGTGCATCTGGTGCAGTTGGCCGGGTTCGCCGGGGAACCCTGGAGCCACGGCGACGGCGCCTTCCTGCAACCGGTGGTCGACGAACTGGCCCGCTATGTCGCTGAACATACGGATGGCCGCCCCGCCGTCATCGGTCACTCCATGGGCGCCCTGACCGGATTGCTGCTGGCCCAGCAACATCCTGAGCGGGTTGATCGGTTGATGAGCGTCGACAGTCTGCCGTTCTTCGGTTCGCTGTTCGGCCCGACGGCGACGGTCGAGACCGTGCGCCCCATGGCTGAACGGATGGCCGCCGGCCTGACCGCGACCTCGGACGAGGATTTCCTGGCCAGTCAACGGCAGACGGCCAACGGTATGTCGCGCAACCCGACGGAACGGGAGCGGATCGTGCAGTGGTCGCTGGCCACCGACCGTCACGCCCTGGGCACCGCGATGCGGGACGTCATGACCACCGATGCGCGGCCGGGTCTGGCCGCCATGACCACGCCGGTGACCGCTCTCTACGCTTCGGACGCCGACGGCGGCGCGCCCGCGGCGATAGCCGACGTCCTGTGGGCCGCGCAATACGCCGATCTTCCGGGGGTCAAGCTGATCCGCATCGACGACAGCCGCCACTTCATCATGGCCGATCAGCCGGACGCCTTCGCCCGCGCCGTCGATGACTTCCTGAAATAGGGTCGCGGCGTCCATCGCGCCGCGAAGTCCGCATACGGCGGCCCGAAGGGGTCGCCGTATGCATAACTTCAATTGATCCAAAGTGTATTCATAATCGATTTTCCCTTCCGAAGGTCCGGGTCTAGTTTCGACCGGCAATACTTCAGGAGGATCGACATGGACGGCAACACTGGCGGCTCGGCCGCGCAGAACGACCCGAAAAAGCAAGTCGGCGGTTTGCGGACCCTGCTGGGCCGCACCAATCAGGACTGGTGGCCCAAACAGTTGTCGATGGATATCCTGCATCAGCAGGGCCGCTCGGGCGACCCGATGGGTGAGGACTTCGACTACGCCAAGGCGTTTTCAAGCCTGGACTACGACGGACTAAAGCGTGACCTGACGGCGCTGATGACCGACAGTCAGGCTTGGTGGCCTGCGGACTATGGCCACTACGGACCCTTCTTCATCCGCATGGCCTGGCACAGCGCCGGAACCTATCGCACCGCCGACGGGCGCGGCGGGGCGGGCGCCGGGCAACAACGGTTCGCGCCGCTCAACTCCTGGCCCGACAACGGCAACCTGGACAAGGCGCGCCGTCTCTTGTGGCCGATCAAGCAGAAATACGGGGCGGCCATCAGTTGGGCCGATCTGATGATCCTGGCCGGCAACGTCGCCATCGAATCCATGGGCGGACCTGTGTTCGGTTTCGGCGGCGGCCGCGCCGATGTCTGGGAGCCGGAAAAGGATGTCTATTGGGGCGCCGAGAGCAAATGGGTCGGCGAACCGGGCAATGAAACGCGCATCCAGCCAGACAAGGGCCTGACGCTGGAGGAGCCGCTGGCGGCCATTCAGATGGGTCTGATCTACGTCAACCCCGAAGGTCCCGGCGGCGTGCCCGAGGCCCTGGCCTCGGCTCGTGACATCCGCGAGACCTTCGCCCGCATGGGCATGAACGACGAAGAGACGGCCGCCCTGACCGCCGGGGGGCACACCTTCGGCAAGGCCCACGGCGCTGGCGATGCGGCCAAGGTGGGCGCCAGTCCCGAAGGCGCCGACATCGCCCAACAGGGCCTGGGCTGGACATCGAGCCACGGGAGCGGCGTGGGCGAACACGCCATCACCTCGGGTCTCGAAGGCGCCTGGACGCCGACGCCGACGACCTGGGACATGACCTTCTTCGATATGCTGTTGGATCACGACTATGAACTGGTCCGCAGCCCGGCGGGCGCCAAACAGTGGCAGCCGGTCGGCAATCCGCCAGAGACCCTGGCCCCCGACGCCCACGTATCGGGCCGTCGTGTGCCGACCATGATGACGACCGCCGACATGGCGTTCAAGATCGACCCCGCATACCGCGAGATCATGGAGCGGTTCCGCGCCGACCCGGCCTATTTCGCCGACGCCTTCGCCCGGGCCTGGTTCAAGCTGTGCCATCGCGACATGGGTCCCAAGGCCCGTTATCTGGGACCGGAAACGCCGCAGGAGGATCTGATCTGGCAGGATCCGATCCCCGCGCGCGTCGGACCGATCATCGGCGACGCCGAGATCAAGGCGTTGAAGGCGGCGATCGCGGCGTCGGGCCTGTCGGTCGCGGACCTGGTGTCGACGGCCTGGGCCTCGGCCTCGACCTATCGCGGCTCGGATCATCGCGGCGGCGCCAACGGCGGCCGTCTGCGCCTGGCGCCGCAAAAGGACTGGGCGGTCAATGAACCGGCCAAGCTGGCCAAGGTGCTGAAGATCTATGAGGATATTCAGGTCGCGTCGGGGAGCAACGTCTCCATCGCCGACCTGATCGTCCTGGGCGGTGCAGTCGGGATCGAGACGGCGGCCGCGGCGGCCGGCCATGTCGCCGAAGTTCCCTTCACGCCGGGCCGCACCGACGCCTCCCAGGCTCAGACCGACGTTGAAGGTTTCGCCGTCCTGGAACCCAGGGTCGATGGTTTCCGCAACTATCTGTCGACGCGCTTCAATGTGCCGACCGAGGATTTGCTGATCGATCGCGCCCAGCTTCTGGGCCTGACGGCGCCGGAGATGGCGGTGCTGGTCGGCGGCCTGAGGGTCTTGGGCGCCAACCATGGCGGATCGAAGCACGGCGTCCTGACGGATCGTCCCGGTCGCCTGACCAACGACTTCTTCGTCAATCTGTTGGACATGGAAACGGCTTGGACGGCGGTGGAGGGGACCGATGAAGAGGTCTTCGTGGGCGCCGACCGCACCAACGGTGCGGAACGCTGGACAGCCACCAGAGCCGATCTGGTGTTCGGCTCCAACGCCCAATTGCGAGCCTTGTCAGAAGTCTACGCCTCGGCCGATGCGGGCGGGAAGTTCGTCCGGGACTTCATCGCCGCCTGGGCCAAGGTGATGAACGCCGACCGTTACGACCTGCCGCGTTCGGCGCGCAAGGCAGGCTGAGGGCCAGCCGTCACGATCCCTGCTGCGCAATCGGCAGGGATCATGGCGGAGCCGCGCCATGCGCCGAGCCGAGGTCGAAAGTCTGGACGCCCGTCACGAGTGGTGGGTTCCCGCCATCGTCGCGCCCCGTCGCGACTGGTCGGCGGCGCCGGGGTGCGTGCGCGGCGCTCGCTATCTGGTGCACGTCGAGACCCTGGCGCCGACGCGCGACGACTTCAGCCCGTTCGTCAGCCGACTGGACTGCCTGAACTGGATCATGCGTCGCCGGGCTGATCTGACCCAGGCCCTGCCCGGCGCGGTCGTTCGCGCCGTGCGCCTGGACCGCTGGCTGCTGGGACTGGAATAGGCGTCAGCTCGCCAGACGCCCCTCGGCGCGATCCGCAGGGAAGACGATGTCGGGATCGGGCCGGTCGGCCTTCAGGCCCGGTCGATCCAGTCGGTGCAGGATATAGCGGATGATGTTCAGCCGCGCCCGCTTCTTCTTGTCCGTGGCGACGATCGTCCAGGGCGCCTGGTCGGTATGGGTCGCGGCCAGCATACCGTCGCGGGCGGCGGAATAGGCGTCCCATCGCTTCTGGGCCTCGGCGTCCAGGGGCGAGGTCTTGAAACGCTTGAGCGGATCGGTGGTCCGCGCTGTCAGGCGTTCAGCCTGTTCGCTCTTGGAAATGTCGAGCCACAGTTTGATCAGGATGACGCCGTCATCGGTCAGCATCCGCTCGAAGCGCGGCGCGTCGTGCAGGAACTGTTCGTGCTGGTCGGGCGTGCAGAAGCCCATGACCGGCTCGACCCCGCCGCGATTGTACCAGGAGCGGTTGAAGAGCACGATCTCGCCCCGTGCCGGCAGGTGCGGGACATAACGTTGGAAATACCATTGCCCGGTTTCACGCTCGGTCGGCTTGGGCAGGGCCACGACGCGGGTCTGGCGCGGGGCCATGTATTCGACGATGCGTTTGATCGCCCCGTCCTTGCCCGCGCTGTCGCGGCCCTCGAACAGGATCAGGACGCGCAGGCCCTGTTCCATGGCCCAGGCCTGGGTTTCGACCAGTTGGATCTGAAGCTGTTCCAGCTCGGCGTCGTAATCGTCGGATTTGCTCATGGTCTCATGTTGCCGTCGCGCCGCGGGCGGGTCCAGATGGGACGTTCAGGCTGAACCGCTTGTAAGATGACCGGAAGGCGGCGGCGAAGTAGGACGGGGTCTGGTCTAAGGGAGACTGAGATGGTCCGTTTGAACCGTCGCGCCTTGGTCGCCGCTGCCGCCGCCGCGGTCGCGACTCCAAGCTGGGCGCGGCGAAGCGATGGACCCGACGCCGCCCTGGAGGCGGCCCTGGCGACGCCTGGCGCGCCGCCGGCGATGGCGGCTGGGATCGTGACGCCGGGCGGACTGGAATGGTCGGGCGTGCGCGGGGTGCGGCGGGTCGGCGCCGATGAGGCGGCCACGAGCCAGGACCGCTGGCACATTGGTTCGAACACCAAGGCCATGACGGCGGCGGCCTATGCGCGTCTGGTCGAGCGGGGACTGACGGACTGGACCAGGCCGCTAGCGGACGTGTTCAGCGACGTGATGATCGATCCGGCCTTCGCCGCGACCACGCCAGACGACCTGACGCGGCACATCGCGGGACTGACCGACCCGACGACATTGCCTCTGCTGATGGCGGCGCGGGCGGACGCGCGGCCCGTAGTCGAACAGCGCGCGGCCGTCGTCAGGACGGCCCTGGGCAAGCCGCCGACCGGGACGCCGGGACGGTTCGCCTACGGCAACGTCAACTATGTGCTGCTGGGCGCCGTCGTCGATCGGATCGCGAGACGGCCGTGGGAGGATGTGATCCGCGACGAGGTCTTCTGGCCCCTGGGCCTGTCCGGCGCCGGGCTGGGCGCGCCGTTGCACGACGCCTCGGGTCTGGGCAACGCCTGGGGTCACGAGGGACCGCCCCACGCGCGGGTCGCGGTTGATCCGGCGACGCCATGGGCGGACAATCCGCCGCTGCTGGGACCGGCGGGAACGGCGCATATGACGTTGTACGACTACGCGCGTTGGCTACAGGTCATGATCGGGGGCGAGCAGACCTGGCTGTCGACCGAGGGCGTCCGCGGCCTGATCACGCCACGCGAAGGACAGCCCTATGCGCGCGGCTGGATCACCCGACCCGAGACCTGGGCCGGTGGAACGACGACCATCGCTCATGAAGGGTCCAACACCCTGTGGCATACGATCGCCGTGGCCGCGCCGGACAAGGGGCTGGGTTTCTTCGTCTTGTCGAACGGCGGTCTCGAGGGCCGCGTGGCGGCGGTCCCATTGATCCAGAAACTGATCGTCGAGCGCACGACCTGAAAGCCGTCGCGCCTTGCCGAACGGCGTCAGACCGTTAAGGCTGACCCTCGATGGATCGCGATTTCGCCGATTTCTGGAACCTGATGTGGGAGCTGGGCCTGGGCCTGTGCGCGGCCTTCGCCCTGTTGAACCTGTTCGCGCCGCAACAGGACCTGCCCTGGAAGCCGCTGGACCTGAACCGGCCGGTCGGCGCCGCCACAGCGGCCAAGGTGGCCGATTTCGAACTGGCCCGCAGCGCCGCCGCCGAGGAGGTGACGGCCACGACCGACGCCTGCATCCAGGTGCTGCGCGAGGCGGGGGTGCAGGTGGAACGGGCGCCGGATCGCGATGATGGCGGCTTCTGCGTCGTGCGCGGCGCCGTGCGGATCACTGGCGGGGCGGTGACGCCGCTCAGCCCCGGCGGTCTGACCATGCAGTGCCCTCTGGCGGTGCGTTATGTCATTTGGGACCGACAGGTGCTGCAACCGGCGGCCCAGGCGACGTTCGGATCGCGCGTGTCGCGGGTCGAGAATTACGGAACCTATTCCTGCCGTCGCATCAACGGCTCGACCGAGGGCAGCGACCGGCCCAGCGAACACGCGCGGGCCAATGCGCTGGATGTTGCGGCGTTGCGTCTGGAGGACGGGCGCACGGTCAGCATCGCGAGCGACTGGGACGGGCGGGGCGAGACGGGGACCGACGGCGCGCGTTTCCTCAAGCGCGTCCGCGACGGCGCCTGCCGTGTTTTCTCCACCGTGTTGACGCCCGACTACAACGCCGCCCACCAGGATCATCTGCATCTGGACGGCTCGCCGCGCGGCCTGTGCGCCTGATCCCGGTAACCATGTTCGCCTGAAAGGCGAACGCTTTGCTGTTGACCGTCCACAAATCACGGGCGAGAACTTCGCCGCAGTCCGGATACGACGCGGCCCAACGGCCGCGTTTCGCTCTTTCTACCGAACGAGCTTGTCCAGTTGGGCTGACGGGCGATCCCGAGGGACGCCCGCCTGGAAAGCGCGTTTACGGAGACGCAGACATGGCGACCGGCACGGTTAAGTGGTTCAACCCCACCAAGGGCTTTGGTTTCATCCAGCCCGAAGGCGGCGGCTCGGATGTGTTCGTACACATCACCGCCGTTCAGAAGGCGGGTCTCACGGGTCTCGATGAGAACGCCAAGGTCGAGTACGAGCTGGAAACCCAGCGCGGCAAGACGGCGGCGGTGGACCTGAAGCTGATCGGCTAAGCAACCGCTCAGGCTTCGAGAGATGAAAGGCCCGGGAGCAATCCCGGGCCTTTTTTATTTTTGTTTGGTCCTACCGCTCGGTTCGCGGAGCCTCGCTGCTTGAGGACGCGACTCTGGGCGAGGCCATGGCGAGTTGCGGTGGGGACGGCGCGCGTGATCGCTGGGCCAGCACGACCGCGGCCAGCACCAGGGCGCCGCCCGCGGCCTGGACCGGGGTCAGGGTCTCGCCAAAGACCCACCAGCCCAAAAGCGCGGCGACGATCGGCTGGATCAGAATGGTCACGGCCGTGATCGAGGCGGGCAGACGGCCCAGCGCCCAGGCCACGCCGCCCTGACCGAAGACGTGCATGACGCCCAGGCCCGCGCAGGCGGCCCAACCGGCGGCGGTGGCGGGGATCATGTCCTCGCCCAGGATCAGGGCCAGCCCGCCCAGCAGGGGCGCGCCGACCAGGGTGGCCCAGAAGGTGACGCGCATGGCTCCGGCGTTGGTGCGGGCGCGCTGGACCGCCAGGAAATAGCCCGAGTACCAGATCGCCACAGACAGGCTGAACAGATCCCCGAGCAGGGGGTTGGAGCCTTGCTCGCCGCTGGCTCCCGCCGCCATGGCAAAGGCGCCCAACAGGGCCAGGCCCAGAGCGACGACGAACAGACGGCCCGGCTTCTCTTTCAGCACCAGCCAGGCGAACAGGGTGACCACGACCGGCGTCAGGTTGCACAGCACCGTGGCGTTGGCCACCGAGGTCATGACGATGCCGTAGTGCCAGAAGCCGAGGTCCAGAGCGAAGAACAGCCCCGCCAGCAGCATCCATTTCGACGGCTTGCCCAGACCGCCTTTCCGGCCTTCGGTTCCCGGCCGCGCGGCCAGGGCGAACAGCAGCGGCAGGGACAGGACAAAACGCCAGAAACCGGCGGCGGCCGGGCCGGTCTCGGTCAGCCGCACCAGAATGGGCGCCAGGCCCAGCACGCAGGCGGCGGCCAGCAGAACGATGAGGGCGCGCGCGCGGGAGGACATCGTACGGCTCTATCGCGTGCAGGGTTCAGGGAGAAGGAAAGCCGAGTTCGGCCCGCACCGCCTGGGCCGTCACGCCGCGCTCACGCATATCGGCCAGGGTGGCGGCCTTATCGCGCTTGGCCAGGCGGCGGCCGTCGGGACCCAGGATCAGGCGATGATGGCGATAGATCGGCGTCGGCAGGTCGAGCAGGGCCTGAAGCACGCGCTGGACCGAGGTGACGGGCGCCAGATCGACGCCGCGCACGATGTGGCTCATGCCCTGGGCTGCGTCATCGACGACCGAGGCGACGACATAGCCCGCGCCGATGTCCTTTCGCCCGACCACCATGTCGCCCAAGGTTTGCGGCGCTGCGCGACGAAGGCCCGGCTCCAGCCCTTCTTCGGTCCAGGTCAGGCGGTCGAAACCGCCCAGACGCGTTTCGGCGGCGCGAATAGACAGGCGCCAGGCGAAGGCCTCGCTGCGGGCCAGGCGTTCGGCCTCTTCGTCCGGTGAGGCTGGACCGCCGCGAAAGGCGTGGACATCGGCCGGGTCGTCGCCGTGCGGCGCGGCGCCAGCCAGGGCCATCAATTCCTTGCGCGTGCGGAAGCAGCGATACAGGACGCCTTGTCCGCGCAGGGTCTCCAGGGCGGCGTCATAGTCGGCGCGATGGTCGGACTGGCGCCGGACCGGCGTCTCCCAGTCCAGGCCCAACCAGGCCAGGTCCTCGTAAATTCCGGCCTCATGCTCGGGACGACAGCGGGTGAAATCGGTGTCCTCGATGCGCAGGATGAAGCGGCCGTTCGCCGCCTTCGCGGCCGACCAGGCGGTCAGGGCCGAAAAGGCGTGGCCCAGGTGCAGGCGGCCGGTCGGCGAAGGCGCGAAACGGGTGGCGAACACACTCAGACGACGCGCGCCAGGGCGCCCGCCTTGACCGCGCCGTCGACGACCTGGCGCAGCCGGTCGGGATCGTGGCCCTCGAACTCGGCCAGAAGGTCTTCGATGGCGAAGGCCGGCTGGGCGAACATCCAACGCACGGGCGCGGCCATGGGACCGGCCGGGACGGGATGATGCAGGCCGGTGACGCGATAGAAGGTCAGCTTCGGCACATGAGGCAGGGCGTAGGGCGCGACGCGCGGCGACAACCGGGCCTGGGCCGTCATCATCTCCTCCAGCATGGCCGGGCTGGACACCTGATCGGCCAGACGCCGCGCCAGATCGGCCAGGTGCGCGGCCAGGGGACGGCCGTCCTCCAGATGGGCGGGCGGCAGGAAGGCGCGGAAGGCCGAATCCTGAACCATGGTCTGGGCCAGGACGCCCAACAGGGCGCGGCCGTCCAAAGGGGTGACCGAATAGGTGAGGTGCAGCGACGCCCCGCCGTCGGCCAGGGCGTCGTGATACCAACCGCGCGGCAGATACAGCAGGTCGCCGGGCTTCATGCGGATCTCGTGCATCACCGGGCCGCGCGTGGTCTCGACCCAGCGACGCGCCTCGGGCGAATCCGGCGGGAAGACGTGCGGGTTGTCGGCGCGGTTCTGATAGATGCGCCAGACTTTCTCGCCCTCCAGGTGCAAGGCCCAGACATCGTGGCTGTCGAAATGGGTCCCAAAGGCCCGCACCCCGTGGAAGGAGCAATAGATATTGGCCCCGACCAGGGCCGCGAAGCGCCGCGACAGCGCGTCGGCGACGGCGCTCATGGCCGGATTCAGGAACTGCACCTCATTGGCGACCAGGCTGGCGCCGTCGGCCAGGCAGACCTGGACCTTGGCGGGCGAGGGCCGCAGCATCACCTGACCGTCCTGGGTCGGCACGCGGTTGCAATAGTCGGTCTCGGGGATGCGGGTGACATCCTTGTACAGTCGCAGATGGGCCGCGTTCCAGATCGACGCCTGGTCCAGCAAGGCGTTGAAACCGGCCCAGTCCAGCGGACGCCGAGCAGGCGACCCTGGGTCCTCGGCCGGGACGTACAGCGGTTTTCGGTCGTGATAGTCCGCAAAGAACTCGGCCGAGGTGATCGGCGCCAGGATTTCGTCCAGGGTGGTCATGCGCCGACGCTAAAGCGCCTTCAAAACACTGTCGATTCCGAAACCATGCCGACCATCCCCGATGCGAAGATCCTGGCCGCCGCGCGCACGGCGCTGGTCCGGGCCGACCCGGCCCTGGCCCAGGCGCATGATCGGACGCCGGTGTTCGAATGGCGGGCCAGACCCGGTGGTTTCGAGGGCCTGTTGCGCATGATCGTGGAACAGCAGGTGTCGACAGCCTCGGCTGCGGCGATCTGGCGGCGTGTGCGAGAGGGCCTGGACGAAGTGACGCCAGAGACCCTGTTGGCGCACCCGGTCGAAACCCTGCGCGGCTGGGGCCTGTCTGGGCAGAAGGTGACCTACGGGCGCGAGATCGCCCTGGCCCAGGTCGAGGGACGGATCGACCTGGAGCGGATGTCGGCGCTGAGCGACGAAGAGGCGGTGGCGGTCCTGACGGCGATCAAGGGCGTCGGGCGCTGGACGGCCGAGACCTATCTGATGTTCTGCGAGGGGCGGACGGATGTCTTTCCCGGCGGCGACGTGGCCTTGCAGGAGGCCCTGCGTTGGGCCGACCGGGCCGAAGCGCGGCCGAACGAGAAACAGACCTATGCCCGGGCCGAGGCGTGGCGGCCGCACCGAGGCGTGGCCGCCCATCTGCTGTGGGGCTGGTATGGCGGGGTGAAGCGTGGAGAGATCGTGTTAGAGGAGGGCGTATGACGACGCCCCTGGTCGATCCCGCCCTGACCGATCCCGAGACCGTGCTCGGCGCCCTGGACTTCGCCGGGGTGGCGGTGTTCGCCGCGACCGGCGCCTTGGCCGCCGCGCGCGAGAAACACGACCTGGTCACCTTCGCCTTCTTCGCGGCCATCACCGGGGTCGGCGGCGGAACGTTGCGGGACCTGCTGATCGGGGTTCCGGTCTTCTGGGTGCAGGACTGGCGCTATATCGCCGTTTGCTTGGCGGCGGCGGTGGCGGTGTGGTTGTTGGGCGCGCGCCCGTGGCGCTTCCGGCTGTTGCTGTGGCTGGATGCGCTGGGCCTGGGCGCCTATGGCGTCATGGGCGCGGCCAAGGCCGAGGCGGCGGGGGTCGCGCCGCTGATCTGCATCGTCATGGGGGCGTTGACGGCTTGTTTCGGCGGGGTGGTGCGCGACCTGTTGGCGGGCCAGCCGTCGATCCTGCTGCGACGCGAGATCACCGTGTCGGCGGCCCTGCTGGCGGCGACGCTGTATGTGGTGATGCGGGCCTTCGACCTGCCGCCCTGGCCGTCGGCGATCGCGGCGGCGACGGCGGGCTTCGGGCTGAGAGCGGGAGCCTTGGCCTGGGGCTGGAGCCTGCCGAGCTTTCCGGGACGGCCGAACTAACCGTCATGGTCCCGGCGTCGAATCAGGCGTAGGCTTCTCCGGCCAGACAAGGGGGAGCGTGTCTTCAGTCCTGTCGCGTCGAACATTCTGAGGCGGAGGCTCTGATGCAGGGCCACGCGCGTCCGCATGGCGGTTTTCCGGCCTTGGTGCTGAACGCCGACTTTCGGCCTCTGTCCTATTACCCGCTGTCGATCTGGCCGTGGGAAGAGGCGGTCAAGGCGGTGTGGCAGGACCGGGTCGATGTGGTCTCCTGCTATGACAAGGTGGTGCACTCGCCTTCGATCGAGATGCGGCTGCCCAGCGTCATCGCCCTTCGCCGCTATGTCGAACAGGACCGACAGCCGGCCTTCACCCGTTTCAACGTCTTTCTGCGCGACGGCTTCGCCTGTCAGTATTGCGGCCATTCGGCGGAATTGACCTTCGATCACGTCATCCCGCGCAGCCGGGGCGGGCGCACGTCCTGGGACAACATCGTGGCCGCCTGCGGTCCCTGCAATCTGCGCAAGGGCGGCCGCACGCCCCAGCAGGCGGGTATGCCGATCCGGCGGCGACCGCACCAGCCCAGCGCCTGGCAGCTTCAAGAGGCGGGCCGACGTTTCCCGCCCAACCATCTACACCAGAGCTGGCTCGACTATCTGTACTGGGACATCGAACTGGAGCCATAAGACGGCCACGGTTCAGGAACCGGCGTTTTCACCATATCTTAGAGCCTCTTCCCCAACGTCATCGCCTTGGGAGCGGGGGAGGCGTGCATGACGGATGCGACGACGACAGATAGGCTGGCCGCTCCGCCAGCGGATCGGGCGCGCAAGACGTCCTTCTTTCACCGGATCATGGCCATCGGCCATCTGAGATATTGGGTGATCGGGGCCTGGGGCCTGGCGTTGCTGACCACCGTGCCGTGGTATTGGGCCGTGGCCTGGTACGTGGTGGCGACCGCGTCGGGCGTGGCGCGGACCATCGCCGAGACCCGGATTCAGATGACGGACCCGAAGCGCCATGCGCGGGTCAAGTTGATCGTCGCCACCATATCGGGCGTCTGTTGGGCCGGGGCGCCGTTGTTGAGTTTCTATATGGGCGGTGTGTTCGGCGGGATGCTGGCCATCGCCCTGCTATGCGCCGGCTACACCCTGGTCTTCACCCAGATGCGGGCCAATTCGCGCGAAGCGATGATCGTCTCCATGCCCTATACGCTGACGGTGGGCGTCATCGTGGCCAGCTTGTGGGGGCAGCCGGGGATGCTGACGGTGCTGACCATCGGGCCGGTCATGGCCTTGGCCCTGCTGATCAAGGTGGTCATCACCGAGATCAAGGACAATGAATTGGCCGCCATCAACGCCCGCCAGGCTGAGCTGATCGCGGCGCTGGAGGTGGCGGGCGAACAGGCGCGGGCGGCCTCGGACGCCAAGTCGAACTTTCTGGCCGTGGTGTCGCACGAGTTGCGCACGCCGATGAACGGCGTGCTCGGTGCCGCTCAGCTTCTGGAGAACACCACCCGTTTGGGCGGGGATCAGCAGAACTATGTCTCCATCATCCGCCGGTCGGGCGAGAGCCTGCTGGTGCTGCTGAACGACATCCTGGACCTGGCCAAGATCGAGGCTGGCCGGATCGAGATCGATACGGCCGAAACCTCGATGGCCGATTTGGTCGAACGCAGCGTAGGACCGTTCGAGGCCCAGGCGGCGGCCAAGGGGCTGGACTTTGAGGTCACGCGCGTGGGCGAGCTGCCGCACCGGTTGAACACGGACGCTCTGCGTGTCGCCCAGATCGTGCAGAATTTGTTGAGCAATGCGGTGAAGTTCACGCCCGAGGGCAAGGTGGAGCTGACCGTGCGCGGGCGTAGGCTCGACGAGCGTCGGGCGCGGCTGGACTTCGCTGTGGCGGACAGCGGCGTGGGCATCGCCGAAGCCGATCAGGGCAAGCTGTTCCAGCCCTTCACCCAGGTCGACGCCACCTCTACACGCGGTTACGGCGGCACGGGTCTGGGCCTGAGCATCTGCCGCAAGCTGGCCCAGCTCCTGGGCGGGGATATCGCGCTGACGTCGGCGGCGGGGGCGGGGTCGACCTTCACCCTGTCGCTGGATGTCGATGTCGAGAGCTGGGAGGCGACCCCGATCACGGAACGCGCGGACCAGGCGGTCGAAACCACGGCCGGGCCGTTGAGCGTGCTGGTGGTCGAGGACCATCCGGTCAATCGCATGGTGCTTCAGGCCTGGCTGACCTCGATGGGCCACGCCTGCGCCATGGCCGAAAACGGGCGCGAGGCGTTGGATGCGGCGGCCGAGGCGCCGTTCGACATCATCATCATGGACGTCAATATGCCGATCATGGACGGACTGACGGCGACGCGCGCGCTGCGCGACGGCGACGGGCCGAATCGCGAGACGCCGGTGGCGGTGCTGTCGGCCTCGGCCCGGCCCGAGGATCACGCCTCCGGCTTCGCGGCGGGCGCCGACGCCTATGTCGACAAGCCGGTGGACTTCTCCGCCCTGGCGCGGGTGCTGGCGGCCACGCCGCACGGGCGCGAGGCGGTGCGCGCCCTGCCGACCCTGAGCGCGGCGGCCTGAGGTCTAGTTCGAGGCTGTTCGAGCCGCCGCCTGAGCCGCGCGGCGGCGTTCGGCCTCGGCCTTCTGCCAGTCCTGGAACTGCTCGATGTGCGGCAAACGGCGCAGCACGCGGTTGCGCGGGTCCAGCAGGATGTGGGCGCCGGGCGCGGCGGTCAGTTCGCCTCGGCCGTCGCTCATGGTCAGGGTCTGGACGCGGCCGTCGACCTCGACCTCGACCGGCATGGGGAAGGGTCGGCCCGAGGGGGTGACCCAGGACAGTTCGACCCGGTCGCCGTCACGGACCATGCGCAACTCGGGCAGGGCGGCGTTATACAGATAGGCGTCGAAGAACCAGCCCAGGTCGCGGCCCGAGGCGCGTTCGGCGTTGGCGATGAACTCGGGCGTCGTGCCATAGCGGGGCTGGAAATTGCCGGGGCGTGGGTCGGGGCGGCCATAGACGCTGGTGCGCACGGCGGTCCAGAAGGCCTCGTCTCCGATCAACAGGCGCAAGGTGTGGGCGATCAGGGCGCCCTTGCCGTAGATGTCCTGCCCCGGTCCGACGTCGCCCTCATAGACCTCGGCGGAGGTGTGGCTCTGGCCCGAGACCAGGGGGAAGCGATTGGCCAGCCGCAGCCGCATGGCCTGAAGCTCGGCCTCCATGGCGCGGTCGCCGTGCAGCCAGCGGGCGTAGAGCGGTTGCATATAGGAGCCGAAACCCTCGTGCAGCCACATATCGTCCCAGTCGGCGTTGGTCAGTTGATTGCCGAACCACTCATGGGCCAGTTCGTGTTGCAGCAGCCAGTCATAGCCCTTGCCGTCCAACGCATAGCCGTTGCCGTAGGCGTTGATGGTCTGATGCTCCATGCCCAGGTGCGGGGTCTCGACGACGCCCATCTTCTCGTCACGGAAAGGGAAGGGACCGACCGTGGCTTCGTAGAAGTCCAGCATCGGCGCGAACTGGGCGAACAGGTCGCGGGCCTTGATCGGATCGTCCGAGGCCAGATGCCAGAAATGCAGCGGGAAACGATCACCGAACCGGCTGACGTAGCTGTCGCTCAACTCGACATAGGGACCGACGGCCAGGGTGATCGCATAGGTGTCGGGGTCGCGCGTGGTCCAGTTCCAGGTGGTCCAGCCGTCGCCGTGATCGATCTTGCCCAGGAAGCGGCCATTGGATGGGGCCGACAGGTCGGACGGCACGGTGACGTGCAGATCGACACGGGCGGGTTCGCCCTGGGGGTGGTCGATGCAGGGCCAGAACAGGTCGCAGCCCTCGCCCTGGACAGCGGTCGCGACCCATGGCTTGCCGTCGGGCGTGGTCGCCCAGACGAAACCGCCGTCCCACGGCGCGCGCACGGCGCGATGCGGCGCGCCGGAATAGGCGATGCGCACGCTGGTCGAGCGCCCGGTCGGCAGGGTCTGGGCCAGGGGGATGGTCAGTCGACCCTGGGGATTGGACCATTGGTCGGGCCGCAAGAGACGGCCATCGACGACGATCTGAGAGATGGGCAGGACGGTGTCCAGTTCGACGACCAGGGCGTCCAACGGGGCGGTGGCGGTGAAATCCAGAACGGCGACGCCGTCGATGGTCTTGGCAGCCGGATGGATGCGGAAACTGAGGTCGGCCTTGTCGAACCGCATGGCCAGTTGCTCGGGCGTTCGGGCCGAGCCTGTGCTGAGGCTGAAGGCGGTCGACTTTGGCGCGGCGGGTTCGGGCGGCGTCGCAACCGGCGTCGTAACCGCGGCGGGGGCCGTGGCGCAGGCGGCCAGGACCAGAAGCGAGGCGGAGACCAGAAGACGACGGACCATGGGCGGCTCTCACAGGCGATGCTGCGGGCCAGACTATCGGTCGGGAAATGACCGCGAAAGTCGTGAGGTCGTAATCCTGGTTCAGGCCAGGCCGCGCGCCTTGCGTTGCGCCTTGGTCGCGCGGCGCGCCCAGGCCTTTTCGATCTGTTCGCGCAATCGGTCGTCGTCGGCGGCTTCGTAGCGGACCAGGACTGCGGGCCAGCCCTGATAGTGGGGCGTCTGAAAATAGGTCCCCGGCTCGGTCTCCATCAGGAAGGCCAGGCTCTCCAGGTCCAGCGCCAGAACCAGTGCATCCTGTTCACGCGACTCATTGACGATCCAGTGACCGCGCACCCGGACGCAACGACCGCCATGCAGGGTCGAATCCTCGGCGCCCGGTTGTTCGAGGGCGCAGGCGAACATCTGATCGCGGGTCATGCGGCGACAGTGGCCCGGCCGCGAGCAAAGAAAAAGGCCGGTGTTTCCACCGGCCTCGTTCAGTTGGCTGCGTCGCCTGGATCAGGCGGCGGCTTGTTCGGCCAGTTTGGCCTTGATCTGGCGCTTGATGCGCTGGGCGGCGACCGAGAGCTGCTCGTCGCGGGCCTTGACGATGAAGGCGTCCAGGCCGCCCTTGAAGTCCAGGGTGCGCAGCGCGGCGTTCGAGATACGCAGCGAGAAGGTCTGACCCAGGGCGTCCGAGGTCACCTTCACCGACTTCAGCGACGGCAGGAAGCGGCGCTTGGTCTTGATGTTCGAGTGGCTGACCGAATTGCCGACCATCGGGCCGACACCGGTGAGTTCGCAACGACGCGACATCGTCAGATCCTTGGGCTTGCGTCGCGCCTGATGACAGACGACGGGCGCATGAAACAGAGGCGCGCGGGAGACGGGTCCCGCGCGAGAGGGGGCCGTATAGTCGAAAGGCCGGGTCCCGGTCAAGGCGCGGAGCGTGCGAAAGCTTGTTCAGCCGTCGTTCAACCGCCACCTTCTAACGCTATAGCCCATGAGCTTCAGGATCGAGAGACCCAAGATGAGCATCCAGTCCCTGACCGGCCTTGTGGCCGTCGCCGCGCCCCTGGCCGCCGCCGCCGTCGTGGCCGCTCCGGGCGTGGCCGGAAGCCAGTCCAACGACCAGCCTTTGCCGGGCTATTGGACCTATACGACCAGCGTCCTGGGTGTGCGCGACACCGAGACCAAATGCGTCCGCCCCAGCGAGATCAACCGTTTCTTCGGCGGCCTGTCCACGCGGAAGTGGCAGTGCGTCTATCCGGTGCGCCAGGTCGGCGGCGGCAACGCCCGCTTCGAGGGGACCTGCACCGACCACAAGGGACGACGCGTGAACGTGCGGCTGAACGGTCCCTATACGTCCGAGACCTTCACCTTCCGCGGCGGCGCCCAATTGTCGCGCGGCACGCCCTACATCCCGGCCAGCATCACCGCCCGTCGTCTGGCGGCCCAATGCCCGGCGAACGCCGAATATTTCTAAGAGTCGCCAAAGCAAAAGGCCCGGGAGCGATCCCGGGCCTTTCGTACGTTTGGCGCCTGTGCAGGGTCAGGCCGCTTCGGCGGCGACCACCGGCTTCTTGGCGCTGAGCGACTTGGCCAGCAGCTCGACGGCGGCGTCCTTGTCGATGCGGTTGGCGGCGGCGACTTCGCGAGCCATGCGGTCCAGCGCCGATTCATAGAGCTGGCGCTCCGAATAGGACTGTTCCGGCTGGCTGTCGGCGCGGTGCAGGTCGCGAACCACCTCGGCGATCGAGATCAGGTCGCCCGAGTTGATCTTGGCTTCGTACTCCTGGGCGCGGCGCGACCACATGGTGCGCTTGATGCGGGCGCGGCCCTTCAGCGTGGTCAGGGCCTTGGTCACGACGTCCTCGCCGGCCAGGGTGCGCAGGCCGGCCGTCTTGGCCTTCTTGGTCGGGACGCGCAGGGTCATCTTCTCGTGGTCGAAGGTCACGACATAGACCTCCAGAGACATACCAGCGACTTCCTGGGTCTCGACCGCCGCCACCTTGCCGACGCCGTGCGCCGGATAGACGACCGCGTCGCCAACCTTGAATTCCAGACCGCTCTTGCTCGTCATGTCTTCAGTCCTTTCCCGGCGCAGGGCGGACGGCGAGACGAACCCGTAAAAGGAGACACGGCTTCGCCCGGCGGTGAAGCCGGGGAAGAACGGTCAAGCCTTCAAACGCGGAAACGGATCACCGAACCTCTGGCCGACTCCGTCTGCATGGGCGGAGTTCTGTCGCAAACACGGGCGGCGCGAGATTTCCCGTCCGCCCGATCCAATGGATGAGAACCTATCACAAATTTGCGGAATTTCAAAACATCCACAGCGTCCGCCTAGGCGATGCCAGAATCCGCTTGCCGTTAAGGCCGCGTCGTTGGGTCAGGACCCTTTGCCGGGCTTCTCGCTGAAGTATTTTTCGAACTTGCCGGTCTCGCGCTCGAACTGCTCCTTGTCGGCGGGAGGCGTGCCCTTGACCGTGATGTTGGGCCAGACCTTGGCGTATTCGGCGTTGACCTGAAGCCATTTGCCGTCCGGTTCGTCCTCGGTGTCGGGCTTGATGGCGTCGACGGGGCATTCCGGTTCGCAGACGCCGCAATCGATGCATTCGTCCGGCGCGATGACCAGGAAATTCTCGCCCTCATAGAAGCAATCGACCGGACACACCTCGACGCAGTCCATGAATTTGCAGCGTACGCAGGCGTCGGTGACGATGTAGGTCATGGTCGCGAAAACGGCTCTCGGCGGGGAGAGCCGGGGAGATGCGGCGCAAGGCCGCCGGTGTCAACTCCGGGTCTCCCCTGAGGCAGGCAGAACACTGTAGAGGGCGCGCGCCGCGTCCGGCGAACCGCGCCGTTCGCCCAGGGCCTGGACCCGGACCTCGATCAGCCGTCCGTCCCGGACGATCAACACCGCGTCTCCCGGGTGGACGACGCGGCTGGGCTTGTCCAGGCGGCTCTGGCGGCCCTGATGCGTCAGGCGCACGGCTCCCGCCTCGACCAGGGCGGCGGCGATAGAGCGGGTCTTGGCGAAACGGGCGCGCCACAGCCAGACATCGATGCGGCAGGCGTCAGGATCGGCCATCGGGCCTCGCGGCGGCGGCCTTGCTGCGGAGACGACGCGGCTTGCGGCGCGTGGGCGCGGCGGGGCAGGTCAGGTCGGCCAAGGCGGCGAAGGGACTGTCGGGACGGGCGGCGGGCGGTTTGCCGGGCTTGTCCGGCTGCTGGCGGGCGGTAGGACGAAGGGCGGTGAGAATCGCCTTCGCCTGATCTTCGGTCCAGCCCAGTTCGGCCAGGGCCGTTTCGGACAGGCGCCCCTTGCCCTCGGCGCGGAGGACGGAGAGGCGTTCTGTGGTCTCGACCGGCACGGCCCAGCGTCCGGCGGCGAGACGGCCGTGAGCGGCCAGGGTGCGTTCTGACGGCGCCGGATCGGACAGGCGGATCAGGCCCTCTCCGGGCAAGGCGGGAACGAAGGCCTGAGCAAGGTTCAGCGCCCGCGGCTTCAATACGGCGGGCGCCCAGACGGCGTGGGCGCCGATGCGGATGGCGAACTGTTTCAGGGTGCGGCGTTCGGCCTGGCTGAGGGCGGCGAGGTCGCGTTCAAGGCCCGCGCGACCGATGACGCCGCCGGCTTCGATCAGACGGAAGGCGAGGCCGCGCGGCAGCCCCTTCAAGGCGCCGTCATCGACCGCGCGCCGCAGTTGGGCCAGGGACCGCAGGGCGCGGCCAGCCTCGGCGGCCAGCCAGGCCTCGATGCGACGGCGGGCGCGCTCGCGGACGGGTTCTGGACCGAGGTCGCCGAGCAGGCGGATGCGGGGCGAGAAGGGATCGCCGCCCGTGATTTGGGCCGTCAGGGCGCCGCGCCAGAAGACGCCGCCGTCGGGCGTGACGGAGAAGGCGTCGTCGGGTTCCGCGGCCAATCTGCCGAGGCGTCGGGCGATCTCTGGTCCCACGGCGCGCACGGCGGCGGCCCGCAGGGCGCGGTCGGCCAGCGCCGAACCGCCCGCCTCGGGCGCGAAACGGACGCCGTCGAGACGGCCCACGCCCTGCCCCTCGATCAAGACGAGGCCGTCCCCGTCGATCTCGGCTCCCAGATCAGGCCGGTCGTTCAGGGCGCGCATCAGGGCGGTGGTCTTGCGGTCGACGAACCGAGCGGTCAAGCGTTCGTGGAGCACATCGGACAGGCGGTCTTCCAGAACGCGGGCGGCCTCGCGCCATTCCTGGGGCCGGTCCAACCAGTCGGGCCGCGCGGCGATATAGGCCAGGGTGCGCACCCCCGACAGCCGCGCCGACAACTGGTCGATCTGGCCGTCTTCGCGGTCCAGATCGTTGAAGCGGGCGGCGAACCAGTCGTGGGTCAACCGCCCCCTTCGACCGGTCAAGGCCTGGAAGATCTCGCGCGCCAGCCGGGCGTGCTCGTCGGCGGTGGTCTTCTGGAAGTCCGGCAAACGACAGGTCTCCCACAAGCGCATGACGGCGCCGCGCGAGCGGGCCACCTTCTGGATGTCAGGATCGGCCGCGGCGCGGCGCAGCAGGGTCTCGTCCAGGGATTGGGCCGTCAGGGTCAGGCCGGGAACGCCCGGCTGGACCGTCAGCGAACGCAACAGATCGGGCAGGGTGTCGAAGTCCAGCCGGGCGTTGCGCCATTGCGCCGCTTCCAGAGGATCGAAGCGATGATCGACCACCTGTTCGATCAGGTCGGGGTCCAGGTCCTCGGCCTCGCCCGTCACCCCGAAGGTCCCGTCGCGCAGGTGACGACCCGCGCGACCGGCGATCTGGCCGATCTCATGGGCGTGCAACCAGCGGGTGCGGCGGCCGTCGAACTTCCTCAGACCGGCGAAGGCGACATGGTCGACATCCATGTTCAGCCCCATGCCGATGGCGTCGGTGGCGACCAGGAAATCGACCTCGCCCGACTGGAACAGGGCGACCTGGGCGTTGCGGGTGCGGGGGCTGAGCGAACCCATGACCACGGCGGCGCCGCCCCGCTGGCGGCGGATCAGTTCGGCGATGGCGTAGACCTGCTCGGCGCTGAAGGCGACGATGGCGCTGCGCCGGGGCAGGCGGGTGATCTTCTTGGACCCCGCGTAGGTCAGGTTCGACAGCCGGTCGCGCGACACGACCTCGACATCGGGGACCAGCCGACGGATCAGGGGAGCGGCGGTTCCGGCGCCCAGGAACATCGTTTCGAAGCGGCCGCGTGCGTGCAGCAGGCGCTGGGTGAAGATGTGGCCGCGCTCCGGGTCGGCGATCAACTGGATCTCGTCGACGGCCAGGAAGTCGACGGACCGCTCCATCGGCATGGCCTCGACGGTGGAGACGACATAGGCGGGGCGCGGCGGGACGATCTTCTCCTCGCCGGTGATCAGGGCGACGGCGGCCGCGCCTCGGCGCGCCACGATCCGCTCATAGACCTCGCGCGCCAGCAACCGCAGCGGCAGGCCGATCATGCCCGAGGCGTGACCCAACATCCGCTCGACCGCCAGATGGGTCTTGCCGGTGTTGGTCGGTCCCAGGACGGCGGTGACGCGCGACGGGGCCAGGCCGGTGGAACGGTCGCTCATGATCCTAATGTGGAGGGGCTGAGAGGCGGCGCCAAGTCGGCGCTCGTTTCAGGATTCGAAGGCGCCGAGGATGGGGCAGGGTCCGGCGTCGGGACCCGAACAGCGGTCAAGCAGCAGACCCAGGGCCAGTCGGGCCGCAGCGAGTTCGGCGATCTGTTGGTCCAGCATGACCAGGCGGCGTCCGGCCAGGGCCTGGACCCGAGCATGATCGTGACCTGCATCGAGGGCCAAAAGCTCGCCAATTTCGGAAAGGGTGAAACCGGCGCCTTGGGCCGTGCGGATGAAGCGCAGTCGGCGCACGTCGTCTGGCCCATAGGTTCTGAACCCGCCGCCTTCGCCAGAGCGAAGCGGCGTCGGCATGAGGTTCCGGCGTTGGTAGAAGCGCACGGTTTCCACGTTCACGTCCGCCGCGCGGGCCAGGGCGGCGACCGTCATGCGCGGGGCGGGTTGACTCTGTACCATGGTACGGACCCTACAGACCGTTCCGACGTTATCAAGCGCAAGGAGCCGCCATGTCGGAACACGCCAGGATCGCCGTTCTTCACCGTATGGTCATGCCGGACCATGTCTGCCCCTATGGCCGCAAGGCGCTGTGGCTGTTGAGGCGCAAGGGTTACCGCGTCGAGGACCGTTGGCTTGAGACGCGCGAACAGACCGACGCCTTCAAGGCCGAGCACGGGGTCAAGACCACGCCCCAGGCCTTCATCGACGGCGTACGCATCGGCGGCTGGGACGATCTGCGCCGTCATTTCGGCTGGACGGTGCGGCCCGAGACGCAGACGACCTATACGCCCGTACTGGCCGTGTTCGCGGCCATGGCCCTGACGGCGATCGCGGTGGCCTGGACCGCCGGGCTGGGGCTTGAACGCACCGTCATGCTGTTCATCAGCCTGACCATGACCGCCCTGGCCATGTTGAAGCTTCAGGATGTCGAGCGGTTCTCGTCGATGTTCCTGAACTACGACCTGTTGGCGCAGCGGTGGGTTCCCTACGCCTATCTCTATCCGTTCCTGGAGCTGACGGCCGGGGTGCTGATGACGGCCATGGCCCTGACCTGGCTTTCGGCTCCGCTGGGCCTGGTCATCGGCGGGATCGGGGCGGTGTCGGTGTTCAAGGCCGTCTATATCGACAAGCGCGACCTGAAGTGCGCCTGCGTCGGCGGGGCTTCGAACGTGCCGTTGGGATTCGTGTCCCTGACCGAGAACCTGATGATGGTCGCCATGGGGATCTGGATGCTGGTTCGGCACGCCGGTTAACAGGGGGCGTCCGGGGCGCGGAACAGGCGCGAAACGAATCAGGACCGAATCACTGACACGGCCCGATTCGGGATTTGTTCCCCACAAGATATTGTATCTTAAAGCCGATTAACCACAATCACATTCGGCGATGCGCGGAAGGGGCTAGGCGAAGCTCCCCGCACCCGCTACGTCCCGCCCCGTGTGGCCCCGTAGCTCAGCTGCATAGAGCAAGGCTTTCCTAAAGCCGAGGTCGCAGGTTGGAGTCCTGCCGGGGTCGCCATAAGCTTCCGTCTCAACGCGACTCGGGGTGCTCATCTTGAAGAAATTGCTCGCCAACCCGGGCGTCAAATACCTGTTGACCTTCGGCATCGTGGCGCTGGCGCTGTTCAGCGTTCTGGCGACGCCCTGGGCCGACAAGGCGTTCACCCAGCCGTTCACGCGGATGCTGGTCGATCTGTCGGCCGCGCTGATCGCGCCGTTCGACAGCCGTGTGGTCGCCGAAGGCGATATTCTGAGATTCACCGACGGGCGCGGCGCCGTTCAGGTGCTGGCCGGCTGTAACGCGGTGGAGGTCTGCGCCCTGCTGGTCGCGGCCATACTGGCGTTTCCGGGGCGATTGAGAGACGGGCTGATCGGCGCCGCCGTGGGCGTGCTGGCCTTGCAGGTGGTCAACCTGGGCCGGATCATCAGCCTGCTGTACCTGTCGCGCGGATCGGAGCACCTGTTCGACTTCTTCCACGCCTATGTGTGGGACGCGATGATCGGGCTGGAGGGGCTGTTGATCTTCTTCTTCTGGACGCGCTGGCAGGAGCGGCAGGGCCTTAAGGCGGCCGCGTCGCGGGCCGCGCCGGATGGGACCGCGTCATGAGCGGTTGGCGCGAGGCCCTGCGAGCCAAGACGCCCGAGGAAGAGGCGCGCCGCCGATTCGGCCTGTGGGCGCTGGGTGCGCTGATCGTGCTGTTGCCGCTGTGGTGGTGGGTCGGGGCGGACCTGGCGGCGGCGGCGCTGCGGCCGGTGACGGCGGTCTTCCTACGGCTATTCGGGCTGAGCGGCGAGATTTCGATCCAGCCGGACGGCGGCTGGGGGATCGGCACGAATATCGCCCAAGGCGAAGGACGCTATGTCTACGCTATGCCGCACGAGGTGGTGAAGCGGCTGCTGTTGGGCGTGCCCTTGTTCGCCGCCTTCATGATCGCGCCGCCGCGGACGGATCGGCCGGTGCGCGCCGCCCTGATCGGCGGCGGGGTGATCGTGGCGGTGTTCCTGCTGTCGGTGGCGGCGGTGGTGTGGGGCGAGATCGCGCCCATGCTGAACCCGGCCCTGGCGGCCCAGCCGGGGGGCGCCCGTCTGATCGGCGCGCCGCTGAACCCGATGGCGGCCCAGATCGCCATCGTCGGCCGTTATCTGGCGTTGTCGGTCGCGCCGTTGATCCTGGCGGTGGTGACCTGGGCGGCGGTCAACCCGGCCGGGCGCGAGACCCTGCTGGGGGCCTTGGGTGAAGCACAGGCCGAGGACGCCTAGGGGAAGGGGCGCCGACCCTAGGATTTGCGCCGTGTCTTCCAGGGCGAGCCTTCGCCGTGGCCGCCGACGCTGGAGAACTCGGGCGGTGCGGCCTTGTGCACATATTGCTCGGACACCAGCCAGCCCTTCAGCGGGCGTAGCACCGCCAGACAGGCCAGGGTCAGCAAGGGCAGGGTGACGACCATATGCACCCAGACCGGCGGATGGACCGTGAACTCGAAGGCCATGAAGCCGACCATGCCGATGACGCCGACCAGGCTCATGCCGAAGAAGGCCGGACCGTCCGCAGGGTCGGCGAAGCCGTAGTCCAGGCCGCACTCCGGGCAGGATTCGCGGATGGTCAGGAAGCCTTTGAGCAGCGGCCCTTCGCCGCAGCGGGGGCAACGACAGGCCAGGCCCGTCTTCAGGGTGTTCAACGGGGGGCAGGCGGGATCGGACATGGCCGGGATGTCGGCCCGAGGGGGCGTCTGTGCAAGCGTCGTCGTTGTCGCAGGTCCGGTTACGATGAACGGGCGTTAACCGCGATGAAAGGGCGCACGCGCGAGGGTGCGCGCGTATGTCTGCGGCTCGTTCCAGAAAGCGAATCCTGAAGTCGACCGTGGCCGCCGCCGCGGCCGGGGCGGTCGTGCTCGCGCCGATGGCGCCCCTGGCGCAGGAACGAGGGGCGTCCGGCGACCCGATCGAGATCCGCGTCGGCGCCAACGCCGATTTCACCCGTGTAGAGTTCGCCGGCATCATCGGCGCCCGTTCGCGCGTGCGTCGAGAGGGGCAGGCGGTGATCGTGCGCATTGGTTCGACCGCCGCGCCCGATGTCTCTCGCTTGAAGGTCGATCCGCCCAAGGGGGTGACGGCGGTCGAGACGCGCGCCGTGCAGGGCGCCACCGAACTGATCCTGACCTTGGCTGAGGGCGCCGACGCCCGCACCGGAAACGCGGACGGGGCGGTGTGGCTGAACCTGTACTCGCCCGACCAGGCGCCGACCGCGCCGGAAGCTCCTGCCGAGACCGCCCGCGTCGCGCCGGTGCGGGCCGTTGCCAGCGCCGACCGGGTGGTGCTGAGCTTCGACTGGACCGCGCCGGTGGGGGCGGCGGTGTTCCGGCGCGGCGAGGCCGTATGGATCGTCTTCGACACGGCCGCGCGCATGGATTTGAGCGGGGCCAAGGCCCTGGGTCCGGCCGAGAGCGCGCACTGGGCCGCGGGACCGGACTACACCGTGGTGCGCCTCAAGGCGGCCGAGAACCTGCCGGTCGCGGCCGTGGCCGATGCAAACGGCTGGAAGGTGACCATAGGCGGCGCGCCCCAGGCGGCGTCGGGCGTCGAGGTGGTGCGCGATGACCAGGGGAGCAACGCCCTGGTGGCGCGGATGGCCGGGGCGACGCGGACGGTCTGGCTGACCGACCCGATGGTCGGCGACCGCTTCGCGGCGGTGACCGCCCTGGCCCCCGGAAAGGGTTTCGCCGACCGGCGCGAGACGGTGGATCTGACTCTGCTGCCGACGGCCCAGGGGTTGGCGATCGAGAGCCGGATCGACAATCTGAGCATCGCCGCCGAAGGCGATCTGGTGACCATGAACCGGCCGGGCGGCCTGACGCTGTCGGCGCCGTCGGCGGCGTTGGAGGCGGCGGCGGCCGAAGACCATGCGCCCCAAAAGGCGCCGCATCCGGGCCTGATCCTGGCCGAGTGGGCGGCGCCGACGGACGGCGGCTTCACCGCCCGCTATCGCGATCTTCAGGCCAAGGCGGCCGAAGAGACGGCCCAGGCGGGCGAGGACCCGCGCGCGCCGGTCGAGGCGCGGATGGCCCTGGCGCGGTTCCTGGTCGGTTCGGGCCTGGCCTATGAGGCGATCGGGTTGTTGAACGCCCTGGTCAAGACGGCGCCCAATATGCTGGGCGAGCCGGAGGTGCGTGGTCTGCGCGGCGCGGCCCGCGCCCAGATCGGGCGGCTGGACGAGGCGCAGGCGGACTTTTCCGGCGCCTCGGTGGCTGGCGATCCGGCGACCAAGGTCTGGCTGGGCTATATCGCCGCCGAGCACGGCGACTGGGTCGGCGCACGCCAGGCCTTTGCGGCCGGCGCCGGGGTGATTGATGACTTTCCGGCCGAATGGCGGGCGCGGTTCGGCGCGGCGCACGCCCTGGCGGCGCTGGAGACCGGGGACATGGCGGCGGCGGCGTCGCTGCTGGAATACAGTTTCAGCCAGAACGCCTCGGCGCCCGATCAGTTGTCAGCGCGCCTGGTCCAGGCGCGGCTGTTCGAGCTGGAAGGCCAGACGGACCGCGCCGCGCGCGTCTATCAGGCGGTGTCCCGCGCGCCGCTGGACGGGATCGCCACGCCCGCCAAACTGGGCCTGGTGCGCATCGGTCTGGCCAAGGGGACGATGAAGCCGGACGCGGCGGCGGCCGAGCTGGAATCTCTGAAATGGCGCTGGCGCGGCGACGCCACCGAACTGGCGGTGATCCGCACCCTGGGCGGCCTGTATCTGTCGCAGGGTCGATACCGCGAAGCGCTGGACACCCTGCGCGGGGCGGGCAAGCGGATGAGCCAACTGCCGGGCGCCGCCGAGATTCAGAGCGACCTGAACGAGGCTTTCAAGAGTCTGTTCCTGGATGGGATGGCCGACGGGCTTCAGCCGATCCAGGCCCTGGCCCTGTTCTATGACTTCCGCGACCTGACCCCGATCGGCGCCGACGGCGACGAGATGGTGCGGCGTCTGGCGCGGCGGCTGATCGACGTCGACCTGCTGAAACAGGCGGCGGAACTGTTGAAATACCAGGTCGACAACCGGCTGGAGGGCGTGGCCAAGGCCCAGGTGGCGACCGATCTGGCCGCCGTCTACCTGATGGACCGCCAACCCGAGGCGGCCTTGCAGGCCCTCTGGGGGTCGCGCACCACCCTGTTGCCGACGGCCATGAACACCGAACGCCGGGCGCTGGAGGCGCGGGCGTTGATGGATCTGGGCCGTTTCGACCATGCGTTGGAATTGCTGGACAGCGACAATGGTCCGGCGGCGCGCGAGGTGAGAGCCGACATCTTCTGGAAGCAGGAGAAATGGGCGCAGGCGGCCGGGCTGTACGAGGCGCGGCTGGGCGAGCGGTACAAGGATACGGCCACGCCCCTGGCGCCAGAGGAAGAGGCGCGGCTGCTGCGCGCCGGGATCGGTTATTCGCTGGGTCGGGACGCAGGCGCGTTGGCGCGACTGTCGCGCAACTATCAGCCCTTCGTGGCGCGGGCGCGGAACGCCGACGGCCTGAGGATCGCGCTGGACGGTCTGGACGGCATGGGCGGAACGGCGACGCCGGGCGACTTCGCGGCCCTGGCGGCGGGCGTCGACACCTTCAACGGCTGGGTCACGTCCATGAAAGCCGACATCAAAAAGAAAACGGGCGGGAACCGACCCGCGGCGCCCGCCCGTCCTGCTCAACCGGCGGCGGCGCCTGCGAGGCCCGCCGCCTGATCCGTCTTACTTGTTGACGGCGTCCTTCAGCGGCTTGGAGACGCGGAAGCGCACGGCCTTGGAGGCGGCGATCTTGATGGTCGCGCCGGTGGCCGGGTTGCGGCCTTCACGGGCGGCGCGCGAGGCGGTGTCGAACACGCCCAGGTTCGAGATGCGGACGTCGCCGCCCGACTTCAGGGACTTGTGGATGTTCTCGACGAGGGCGGTCAGCACCTTGCCGGCGTCGGCTTGCGAGACACCCGCATCCTTGGCGACGGCGGCGATGAGTTCGGCTTGAGTGGTCATGATGGCGTTTCCAATTGGTCGCCCGATTCCAGGCGAAGACAGGACGATCAACACGCTTTTCAGGCGACTTGGCAAGCGGCCCTGCTACGGAAAGCCTTTGAGGCTGGGGATTCAGCCCGTCCCGGAGGCCTTCTGGAAGCTCTCGACCAGGCTGCCGGCGACCAGTCGCCAACCGTCGACAAGGACGAAAAAGATCAGCTTGAAAGGCAGGGAAACCACCACCGGCGGCAGCATCATCATACCCATGGACATGAGCACGCTGGCGACCACCAAATCGATCACAAGGAACGGAACAAAAAGAAGAAATCCGATCTCGAAGGCGGTCTTCAGTTCGCTGATCATGAAGGCCGGAGTGACCACCCGCAGAGGCAGGTCGGCAGGGGCGGTCCCGGCCTCGACGCGAGACAGGCGGCTGAACAGGGCGAGGTCAGAGCGATCGACCTGTGACAACATGAACGTCTTGACCGGTTCGGAGGCCGCGTCGAACGCCTGAGGCAGCTCCATCTGCTGATCCATCAGGGGCCTGATTCCCGAATCATAGGCGTCCTGCCAGGTCGGGGCCATGACGATGGCCGACAGGAACAGGGCCAGAGAGACCAGGACGGCGTTGGGCGGCGACTGCTGCATACCCAGCGCGGTGCGCAGCAGGGACAGCACCACCACGATGCGCACGAAACTGGTGGTCATGATGACGATCGACGGCGCCAGCGACAGCACGGTCATCAGGCCGACGAGCTGAACCACGCGCTCGGACAGGCCCGCGCCGGTGCCCAGGTCGATGTTGATGGCGCTGCCGGTCGCGGCCGCCTCCTGAGCCAGGGCCGCCAGGGGGAAGGCCAGGCACAGCAGGGTCGTCAGCAGCGACAGGACGGCCGCCCGCTTCAGTTCGTCGCGGGTGGGGATGGCGAAAAGGCCCTTCATTTGAGCGGTCCCGTCTGGCGCGGCTCGATCAGCTCGCGGCCTTCGCCCAACAGCAACAGCCGCTCCTCCTCGTCGACGCGGACCAGGACCAGACGGCGGGCGGGGTCCAGCACCAGGGTCTCGACGACCTGAAGACGTCGCTCGCCGCGCTCGGCGTTCATCCGGGCCAGGAGTTGCGGCGCGTAACGACGCGCGGTCCAGGCGCACAGGCCGATGATCCCGAGCGTGAAGGCCAGGCCGAAAACGGCGCGGGCGAGGTCGAGGAAATTCATGCGCGGCCCTTGGCGGCGCACACAGAGACGGCGCCGGTCGCGTCCGACTGTTAAGCGACAGGGTTAACGGCCGGTTTAGGGAAACCTCTTCTTAACCATGAGCCGGGCATTTTTCGCCGGGTGTTTGAGTGGGCGCGCCATGCGTCCGTACGGGAACCGGTCATGGGCGTCGTCGACCTGCCGCTGTTGAACCAGATCAAGGGCCGTCTGGGCTGGCTGGACGAGCGTCAGCGCGTGATCGCCCAGAATGTCGCCAACTCCGACACGCCTGGATACGTCGCCCGCGATCTGACCGCGCCCAAGGATTTCGCCGCCGCCATGCGGGGACAGGGCGGGCCGTTGCAGATGGCGCGGACCAGCGCCGCCCACATCGCGCCCGCGGGTCCCGTGGCGCGCTACCAGACCAATGACGCACCGGATTCCGAGACCACGCTGGACGGCAATTCGGTGGTGGTCGAGGAGCAGATGCTGAAGATGGCCGAGAGCCGCATGGCCTATGATGCGGCGATCGGCTTTTACCAGAAGTCCTTGCAGATGATCCGCATGGCCGCCCGGCCGCCGGGTCGCTGAGGAGGGGTGAGCCGTGTCTGATCCGATTCCGCCCAGAAACCCGGCCATGGCCGCCGCCGCCTCGGCCCTGCGCGCGCAGCAGTCGCGTATGCGGGTCATCGCCGAAAACATCGCCAACGCCGAATCCACCGCGGCCACGGCGGGCGGCCAGCCCTATCGCCGCCAGACGCCGGTGTTTCAGGCGCGCGAGATCGACGGGGCGACGGGGGTGGTCCTGGCCGAGGTGCGGCCGGACATGAGCAACTTCCGCAGCGAGTATGATCCGACCCATCCGGCCGCCAACGCCGAGGGTTATGTCACACGGCCCAATGTCGACACCCTGATCGAGGCCATGGATATGCGCGAGGCGCAGCGGGCCTATGAGGCGAACCTGAACGTCATCGAGACGGCGCGCGCCATGGAGATGCGCACCCTCGACCTGCTGAAGAAGTGAGGGACTGAACGGTGAATCCCTTGATGGCGGCCCGAGCCTATCAGGCCATCCAGACCGGAGCCTCGCCCGCGGGCGAAGCGGGCGGCGCAGCGGCGGCGCAAGGTCCCGGCTTCGGCGAACTGTTGCAGACCGTCATGTCCAGCGCGACGGAACAGACCCGCGCGGCCGAAACCCAGATGGCCAGCGCCGTCCAGGGCCAAGGCAGCCTGATCGACGTGGTCACCGCCGTAAGCTCGGCCGAGGCCTCGCTGGAGACGGTCATGGCCGTGCGCGATCAGGTGATCCAGGCGTACCAGGAAATCATGCGTATGCCGATCTGACGGCGCGCATTCAGACTTGCCGCGGCGCTGCCGGCGCCGAGTCCGCCACGACCGGATCACGACGGCCTTTGAGCCAGCGACGCAGGCGCGACTGGATCGGCTCGTCGATCAGGAAGTGGAAGGCGAAGGCGAAGCCGACGGCGGCCGCCAAGCCCAGACCCCACAACGCCCATCGGACCGGTTCGGACAGGTCCAGCTTCGCCGCCGCGACATCGACAGCGCCGAACCAGCCGATGCGCACGACTTCGTTCGACACGAACATGGCGAAGGAGACGACGGCGGCGGTCTGGACCCATTTTGACGGCCGGGTCACCGGCACGGCCCCCGCCGCCAGCACGATCAGGGCGATGACGCCGATCGAGGCGAGACCGAACTTGCCGGCGAACTGAAGAGCGAAGAAGGCGAGGGCCGACAGGGCCAGCGTCCAACGCGCGAGGCGCGGATCGATCCATGCGGCCGCGGCGAAACGGGCCAGGCACATACCCAGGAAGAACAGCGGCAAGGCGCGGAAGAAGCCATAGCGCATCGGCATCTGCCAGACCGGATGGTCCAGCAGCAGCCACGTCGTCTGGTTCGCCAGCAGATAGACGCCGACGCCCCACGCCAGCGCCGTCCACGGATCGGCGCGCGACAGCGTGCGGACGATCCAGGGAAAGGCCAGGTAGCAGCCGATCAGGGCCGAGATCGACCAGGTCGGGGCGTTCCAGCCCAGGCCGCCGTGGACGCCGAAGGCTTGAACCAGAAGGGCCTGGGCCGGAAGCTGGTCCCAGGCGAACCATTCGGGATGGGTGGGCGACGCGCCCAGCACGCCGACGGCCAGCACCAGGCCGATCAGGCCGGACAGCACGATCAGATGGGCCGGGACGACGCGCAGAACCCGTTTCAGCACGAATTCGCCGGGCGACAGGCGGCCGAGGCGGACCTGTTCGCCATAGACCCGCATCAGCACATAGCCGGAGTCCATCAGGAAGAAGTTGGTCAGCAGGAATCCCGACAGCTCGAACATCGGGTGGACCGCTTCGGCCAACGGACGCGGACCCGACGCCTGGAAATGATGCAGAATGATCAGCGAGGCCACGATGAAACGCAGCGCGTCCAGCCAGCCGCCGCGCGCGATCGGCGTTGCGCCGTCTCGAGTCGAAATCGCCGTCCAGGCCATGGCCGAAGCCCCTTTCGGGGCTGTCGTTGCAAGGAACGGGCCGTCAGCCCCGAACCAACCGCAGAAACTCCTCTCGCGTTCGCGCATCGTCGCGGACCACGCCGATCAGGTGGCTGGTCGACAGGCTGGCGCCCGGCGCATCGACGCCGCGCATGGTCATGCAGCTATGTTCGGCCTCGATGACCACGCCGACGCCTTGCGGCCGCAGCACTTCGTCGATGGCGGTGGCGATCTCGGAGGTCATCTTCTCCTGGATCTGCAGGCGACGGGCGTAGCCGCGCACCACACGGGCCAGCTTGGAGATGCCGACGACCCGGTCGGTCGGCAGATAGGCGACGTGCGCCTTGCCGACGACGGGCAGCATATGATGTTCGCAGAAGCTGACGAAGCGGATGTCCTTCAGAACCACCAACTGGCTGTAACCGCCGACCTCTTCGAAGGTCTTTTCCAGATAGGCGCGCGGGTCGCTTTCATAGCCGGAGAACAGTTCGCGATAGCTGCGTGCGACGCGGGCGGGCGTCTCCAGCAGGCCCTCGCGGTCGGGATTGTCGCCCGCCCAACGGATCAGGGTGCGGACGGCGGCTTCGGCTTCGGTCTGGGAGACGGGCGCATCGGTCATAGGGGGCATATAGCGACCTCCCTCCCTGAAGGGGAGGGTGGAGGAGCACGCACTGCGTCGCGACGACGGGCAACGCCAGGTAGGGAGAGTTGGGCGAGGCGCGCACCGGGCCTGACTTGCCTATGGACGCCTACCCGTCTTCGCCTGAGGCTTGGACATCCTGCCCGAACGGGCGGGGAGACGCCGTGTTCGTTATCGCGGCGTTAACCCTACACCCGGCAAATTCGGCCCAGTACCCGGGAGCGAGTGTTAATGAACGGCGCCGAAGTTCTGGACGTGGGGCGGGACGCCCTGTGGCTGACCATCCAGCTCTGCGCGCCGGTGTTGCTCGTCGGCCTGGTGGTCGGTGTGGTCATCGGTCTGTTCCAGGCCCTGACCCAGATTCAGGAACAGACCCTGATCTATGCGCCCAAGATCATCGCCATCTTCGTGTCGCTGCTGTTGTTCCTGCCGCTGATGGGCGCGCTCCTGGGCGGCTTCATGCAGCAGATCGCGGCCCGTATCGCGGGTATGTAGTGGAGCCTTACGCCACCACCGATCAGGTCTGGGCCGGGGCGTTGATCTTCGCCCGCATCGGCGCGGTGCTGATGATGCTGCCCGGCATCGGCGAAAGCTATGTGCCGCCTAGAGTCCGCCTGGGGCTGGCGCTGATGATCACCCTGGCCTTGTGGCCGGTGGTGGCCGGGTCGCTGCCGGCCCTGCCCGCCAGCGTCGGCGGCATGGTCGGCTGGGTGCTGCGCGAAGTCATCGTGGGGCTGATGATCGGCGCCATTTTGCGGTCGTTCATGACGGCCTTGGGCACGGCCGGCGAGATCGTGTCCTTGCAGACGACCTTGGGGTTCGCCCAGACGGCCAACCCCTTGCAGGCCCAGCCGGGCACGACGCTGTCGGCGTTTCTGACGCTGCTGGGCGTAACCCTGGTGTTCGCCACCGACACCCATCACCTGTTCATCGCCGGGCTGGTGGGGTCGTATGAGCTGATCGCCCCGGCGCGGCCGCTGGTGGCGGGGGATTTCACCACCCTGGCGATACGGACGCTGGGCGATTCCTTCCTGTTGGGGGTGCAGTTGGCCGGGCCGGTGCTGGTCTTCGCCCTGGTGTTCAACATCGCCACCGGCCTGATCGGGCGGGTGATGCCGCAGTTCCAGGTCTTCTTCGCCGCCGCCCCCTTGAGCGTGATCCTGGGGCTGTCGGTGTTCGCCTTGAGCCTGGGCGTGCTGGGAACGGTCTTCATCGACCGCTATCGCCGCCTGGCCGAGATCTTCGCGGCGGGTGCGGGAGGCGGCCTTGGCTGAAGGCGCCGATCCCGAATCCAAAACAGAAGAGGCGACCCCGCGAAAACTCGAAGAGGCGCGAAAGAAGGGCGACGTCGCCAAGTCCCAGGACGTCGCCCCGGCTCTGGCCCTGCTGGGAGGGGCGGCCGTCGTGCTGATCGGCGGCGGTTGGTTCGCGACCTCGACCGCCGAACAGTTGCTGCCCTTCATCGCCAGCCCGCACGCCATGGTCGGGGCCTTGGAGTCCGGTGCGGGGATCGAGATCGGCGCGCGCGCCCTGTGGTCGGTGACCCCCCTGTTCGCGGCGGTGATGATCGCGGTGATCGTGGGCGGCGCGGGCGGCAATCTGATGCAGTCGGGGCTGATCTTCACCGCCGACAAGATCAAGCCCAAATGGGACAAGGTCAGCCCCCTGTCGGGCTTCAAACGCATCTTCGGTCCCGACGGCCTGGTGCAGTTCCTGAAGACCTTCGTCAAACTGGTGGCGGTGTCGGCTGTCTGCTGGATGGTGCTGAAGCCGCACGCGCGCGAGCTGGAGAATCTGGCGGCCATGAGTCCGGCCGAACAACTGCCGTTCGCGCGCGACTTGATCGTGGCCCTGATGGCGGCGACCTTGGTGCTGCTGGGCTTCACCGCCGGGGCGGATTTCCTCTGGCAGAAGATGCGCTTCGCCAAGCGGATGCGCATGACCAAGGAAGAGCTGAAGGAAGACTACAAACAGTCCGAGGGCGATCCGCACGTCAAGGCGCGGCTGAAGCAGATCCGTATGCAGCGCAGCCGCAAGCGGATGATGCAGGCGGTGCCGACCGCGACCGTGATCGTGACCAACCCGACCCACTATTCGGTGGCGCTGCGCTATGAGCCGGACAAGGGCGACGCCGCGCCGGTCTGCGTCGCCAAGGGCGTCGACGCCCTGGCCTTGAAGATCCGCGAGGTCGCGCGCGAACACGACGTGCCGATCGTCGAGAACGTGCCGCTGGCCCGCGCCCTCTATGCGGCGGTGGACGTGGACGAGACCATTCCGCGCGAACATTTCGAGGCGGCGGCCAAGGTTATCGGCTTCGTCATGCAGAAGCGGCGCAGACACTGAAACGCGCTATCATCGGCGGATTGATTCGCGCGCGAGGCTTCATGGAAGCGCACAGCCGACGCCTGCCGTTCGACGCCCTGGCCGGGGTGATGGTCGTCGGCTTTGTGGCGGCCGTGGCGGCCCTGACCTATCCCGCCTTCCGGTCTGACCCGTGGTCGGCGCCGGGGCTGATGCTGATCTTCACCGCCGGAGCGGTCGCCCTGATCGGCCTGTTCGCCTTTGGCCGGGCGGGCGCGCCGCGACGGCCCAGCGGCGATGCGGCGGTCGAGATGCTGGACGCCCTGGCCGAACCGGCGGCCCTGGTCTGGGCCTCGGGTCAGGTGCTGGCCTTCAACCACGCCTGGGTCGAGGCGAACGGGGCGACGACATCCCTGCCGCGCGGGCGCTCGAACCAGGCGCTGTACATGGCCTTCGCCCAGGCGAAACAGGGCCACGAAGGCCGCGCCATCGTCACCATCGGCGCGCGCGAGACCGAGGTGGCCATCGGCCGGGCCGGGCCGGATCGCTTCCTGGTGCGACAGGCGCCCGACCTGCACGCCGCCGCGCCGACGCCGGTCGCGACGCCGACGGTTCAGACCGGCGACGCCCGTGCCATGGCGGCGGGGGCGCCGTTCGGCTCGGCGGTGATCACGGGCGAGGACCTGTTCGCGGGCCGCGCCGAGGAGCCGAACCCGGCCCTGGCGGTGCTGACCGGCCCGGCGGCGGCGCGCGATGCGGCGTTCGGCCACCTGTTCGAGCCGACGGGCGTGGCCGAGGCGCGGACGCGTCTGGCGGCGGGTTCGTCGGGACCGATCGAACTGGTCGCGCGCGCCCACCCCGACAAGATGCTGCATCTGTACGTCGCGCCCGAGGGCGAGAAGCGGCGCGTCTGGCTGTTCGACGTCTCGGCCCAGAAGTCGATGGAGCTACAGCTTTCCCAGGCCCAGAAGATGCAGGCCGTGGGCCAGTTGGCGGGCGGGGTCGCGCACGACTTCAACAATCTGCTGACGGCCATCCAGCTTCAGTTGTCGGGCCTGCTGGAACGGCATCCGGTCGGCGACCCGTCGTACGAAGGGCTGAACGAAATCCGCCAGACCGCCATCCGGGCCGCGGATCTGGTGCGCAAGCTGCTGGCCTTCTCGCGCAAGTCGACGGTGCGGCGCGAGCGGCTGGACCTGGGCGAACTGGTCGGAGAGTTCGCCGTCCTGCTGCGCCGCCTGTTGCGCGAGGACGTGCGGCTGGAGACCGATTACGGCCGCGACCTGCCGGTGGTCCTGGCCGACAAGAGTCAGTTGGAGACGGCGGTGATGAACCTGGCCGTCAACGCCCGCGACGCCATGCGCGGCGTGGTCGAACCGGGCGACGCCGTGGTCACCATCACCACCCGCCGCCTGAACCGCGACGAGGCCAGGGGTCTGGGTTGGCATGAAGCCTCGACGGAAGAGGTGGCGCTGATCGAGGTGTCGGACACCGGACCGGGCGTGCCGGTCGAGATCGTCGACAAGATCTTCGAACCCTTCTTCACCACCAAGGCGGTGAACGAGGGCACGGGCATGGGCCTGGCCACCGTCTACGGCATCGTCCAGCAGGCGGGCGGCCATATCGCCGTAGCCAATATCGAGGGGGCGGGCGCGGCCTTCCGCATCTTCCTGCCCGCGGCGGGCGAGGCGGAACTGGCCGAGGCCCCGCCGGCCGAGGTCAAGACCGCGCGTCAGCCGCGCGACCTGTCGGGGGCCGGGCGCATCCTGTTCGTCGAGGACGAGGCCGCCGTGCGCGGCATCGCCGCCCGCCTGCTGCGCCAGCGCGGTTATGACGTCATCGAGGCGGCCGACGGCGAAGAGGCGTTGGCGCTGGCCGAGGAGCACGCCGGGACCATCGATATGCTGATCAGTGATGTGATCATGCCGGGTCTGGACGGGCCGTCGCTGCTGAAGAAGGCGCGGCGCTATCTGGGCGACGCGCCGGTGATGTTCATCTCGGGCTACGCCGAGAGCGACTTTTCGGACCTGTTGCAGGACGAGACCGGCGTGTCCTTCCTGCCCAAGCCGCTGGATATCAAGACCCTGGCCGAACGGGTGAAACAAGAGCTGCACGCCGCCTGAACCGTATGCGGCTTGCAATGGTCTGCGTCGCGCGCGACGGTCCCGCCCCGGTTTGAGAGAGGGTTTGGGTATGCGTCTGGCGAGTGCGGCGGTTCTGGCGGCGATCCTGGTCTCGGGCGGCGCATCGGCCATGGCGCAGACGCCGCCCCCGGTCGAATACGATCTTCGCTTCGACAACGCCGCCCACCGCGAGGCGCGGATCACCGTGACCTATCGCGGGCTGGAGCCGGGACCGGTGCGGTTGCGCATGGCGCGCTCGTCGCCCGGCCGTTATGCGATCCACGAGTTCGCCAAGAACGTCTATTCCGTCTCGGCCGTCGACGGCGCCGGGCGGCCGTTGACCATCGAGCGGACCGATCCCTATGGCTGGACCGTGCCCAGCCACGACGGCACGGTCAGCGTCGCCTACACCCTTTGGGCCGATCGCGGCGACGGCACCTACGCCCAGATCGACACCAGCCATGCGCGGCTGAACGCCCCCGCCAGCCTGATGTGGGCCGAGGGGCACGACGACCGGTCCGCCCGTGTGCGTTTCCATCGGCTGGACCCGCGCTGGAAGATCGCCACCCAGTTGGCGCCGACCTCTGACCCCGAGGTCTTCACCGCTCCGAATCTCCAATACCTGATGGACAGCCCGATGGAGCTGAGCGACCACATGGTGCGGGAATGGCGGGTCGATGACGCGGGCGCGCCGCGAACCATTCGCATCGCCCTGCACCATCTGGGCACGGCGGCCGAGGCCGATGCGTTCGCCGCCCGCGCCAAGAAGGTGGTGGACGCCCAGATCGCCATCTTCGGCGACGTGCCGGATTTCGACTTCGGGACCTATACCTTCCTGGCCGACTATCTGCCGTGGATCAGCGGCGACGGAATGGAACACCGCAACTCCACCGTCATCAGCGCGACGCGCGGCCTGGCCGAGGCCGACTATGGCCAGATCGACACCCTGAGCCACGAATTCTTCCACGCCTGGAACGTCGAGCGCATTCGCCCGGCCGAGCTGGAGCCGTTTGACTTCACCCAGGCCGATCCGACGCCGTCGCTGTGGCTGTCGGAGGGGTTCACCAACTACTACGGACCCTTGGCGATCCGCCGTGCGGGCGTGGGAACGGTCGATGACTTTCTGGGCGACATCGGCGGCCAGGTGAACTTCATCGTCAACAGCCCGGCCCGGGCCTATGGCGGTCCCCAGGAGATGAGCCTGAGGGCGCCCTTCGTCGATGCGGCGACGGCGATCGACCCCACCAACGGCAACATCTTCGCCTCCTACTATCCGTGGGGGGCGGTGATCGCCACGGCTCTGGATCTGACCTTGCGTGAGCGGTTCCCCGGCGTGACGCTGGATCACTATATGCGCTGGCTGTGGACCCATCATGGGGTGACCGAGGTTCCGTTCACCCCCGACGATCTGCAACGAGGTCTGGCCGAGGTGACGGGCGACGCCGCCTTCGCCGCGGACTTCTTTGACCGCGTCATTCGCGGCGGCGGGCTGCCGGACTTCGCGCCGCTGTTGGCCCAGGCGGGCATCGTCATGCAGCCCCAGAACCCCGGTCGGGGCTGGGCCGGGCCGACGCCGCTGCAATTCACCGGGACCGTGGCCAAGGTGGCGGGCGCGACGGCGCCAGGCACGCCGCTGTACGACATCGGCCTGGACCGGGGCGACGAGATCGTGGCCGTCGGCGACACGGCCATCGACAGTCCGGCGGACTGGAGCAAGGTGATCCAGGACGCGCGCCCCGGCGACGAGGTCGCGGTGCGCTTCATCCGGCGAGGGCGCGAGGGTGCGGCGCGGATGCGTTTCGCCGTCGACCCGGCGTTCAAACTGGTTCGAACCGAAGCGGCGGGCGGCCAGGCGACCGAGGCGCAACTGGCCTTCCGTCGCTCCTGGCTGGGCGAAGAGACGGCCGAGGCGAACTGACCATTTCGTAACTTGCGAACCGTCCTATCGCGAGCCTAGCGTCGCGTTCGGCCCTACCGGAGCGCCCGCCATGATCGACCGTCGCCGCCTGTTGATGACCGCCGCCGCCGGAGCGGGGGTCGCCGCCACGGGGGCCTGCGCCTCCCTGCCCGGCGCACAGGCCGCGGCGTCGGCGAGTTCGTCGGCGTCGGACCCGACGATCAAGGCGGCGCTGAACGCCTTCATGGACCGGACGTTCGAACACATTCTGGACAAGTCGCCCGAGACGACGACCGCCTTTGGCCTGGACACCGGCGCCCGCGCGTCGGCCAAGTCCAAACTGTCGGTCCCGACGTTGGAAGAAGAAGAGAAGGGCCGCCGTCTGAATCGCGCCCAGCGCACCGAGCTGGCGGCTATCGATCGATCCAGGCTCGCGGGTGTGGACGCCGTTCGTTACGACACCATCGCCGCCAGCTATGATGCGGTGATCGCCACCTATGACATTCCCTACGGCCAAGGCGGCTGGCCGAATGTTTACCGCGTCAGCCAGCAGTCGGGCGCCTATCAGTCGATCCCGGCCTTCCTGGACACCCAACACGGCATAGAGACGGCGGCCGACGCCGAGGCCTATGTGTCGCGCGTCGATATGTTCGCCGACGTGCTGAACGCCGAGACGGATCGGATGTTGGAGGACTATGCGCGCGGCGTGGTCCCGCCGGACTTCATCCTGAGCAACGCCGTCGGTATGCAAGACGGGATGCTGCGCACGGCGGCGGCCGAATCCGGCCTGGTCGGATCGATCACGCGGCGAACCCAGGACAAGGGGCTGGCGGGCGACTGGGGCGCGCGCACCACGCGCCTGATCGAAAGCCGCGTCTATCCGGCGCTGCGCCGCCAGTTGGAGGCGATGAAGGCCAAGCTGCCGAGCGCCGGGCACGAGGCGGGGGTCTGGCGCCTGCCCCAGGGCGACGCCTATTACGCCAATAGTCTGCACTACATCACCACCACCCGCCTCGGCGCCGATGAGATCCACCGCATCGGCCGCGACCTGGTGGCCGAACTGAGCGCGCGCGCCGATGTGTTGCTGAAGGCCCAGGGTCTGACGCAAGGCTCGGTGGGCCAGCGGATCGCGGCCCTGGGCGATGATCCGCAATACATCTATCCGAACACAGAGGCTGGTCGGACGGCCTTGATCGCTGACCTGAACCGGCAGATGGCGGCCATGCAGGCGCTTCTGCCGCACTATTTCGGCCGTCTGCCGCGCTCGCCCGTCGAGATCCGTCGCGTGCCGGCCGAGATCGAGGCCGGGGCCGGGCTGGGGTATTACAACTCGCCCAGTCTGGATGGGACGCGGCCGGGCGCCTACTACATCAATCTGCGCGACACTTCGGAATGGCCGAAGTGGACCCTGCCGACCCTGACCTATCACGAGGCGGCGCCGGGCCATCACCTGCAAATCGCCATCCAGCAGGAGAGCGAGGCCGCGCCCAAGCTGATGAACACCCTGTTCTTCTCCAGCTATGTCGAGGGCTGGGGCCTGTACGCCGAACAGTTGGCTGACGAGATGGGGGTCTATGCCGACGATCCGATTGGCCAGATCGGCTATCTGCAGTCGCAGATGTTCCGCGCCGTACGTCTGGTGGTCGACACCGGCATCCATTCCAAGCGCTGGAGCCGTGAACAGGCCATCCGCTACATGGTCGAGACCCTGGGCGATCAGGAGAGTGCGGTGACTAGCGAGGTCGATCGCTATTGCGGCTGGCCGGGCCAGGCCTGCGCCTACATGGTCGGCAAGCTGGAGTGGGTGCGGCTGCGCGAAAAGGCGCGCCGCGCGCTGGGCGACCGGTTCGACATCCGGGGCTTCCACGACGCCGGCCTGGGCGGAGGCGGCGTGCCCTTGACGGTGCTGGAGCGGGTCATCGACGACTGGACGGCGTCGGTGCGGCGCGGCTGATCTAGCGCGTGCGCCAGCGCGCGGGCCAAAGGTCGAACGGCACGCCCCAGCACTCGCTCATGCCGATCTCTTCGGACAGGACGAAGGCGTGGCCCGTCCAGGTCCACTTCTGAAAGGTCCCGCAGTCGCCGATGCCGCGCCCCTTGTAGAACTGACGCAGGGTGCGCTCGGCCGGGTCATAGTCGGGATTGGTCACGACGTAGTCCGGGTCGCCGTCCACGCCCTGTAGCGCGATGGCGCGCGGGTCCGATCCGTTCGGGCCGGTGATCCAGAACCGCATCATCAGATTATAGGCCCCCGCGTCGCAGGGCACGCCCCACAGCTCGGTGTCGGCGTTCAGGCGCGCATGGCTGGTCTGTTTGAACAGATCGGGGTTCCAGTCGAGGTTTGAGCGGCATTCCTTGACCGCCGCCAAATCGGTCAGGGTGCGGGGCAGGGTCGGTCCCGGATCGTCGGGACCGGGCATTCCGGTCTGGTCGGCCGCTGGGGCCGGGGCGACGACGGGAATGGCGGGCGCCGCCGGAACGCCTGACGCCGGGCGGTCGCCGCCACGCCGCAGGGCCGTGACCGTGTCCAGCCGCCCTTGACGCTCGTCGATCCACAACAGGGCCGCCGCCGCCCCGTTCGGCGACAAGGCGACCGTGTCCGATCCCTTGATCAGGGTCAGACGGCGCGCGTCGCCCAGGGCGCGGATCACGGCCTGGGCCTGGCGCCCGCCCGCGCGGCCGATGTCGCCTTCGCCCAGCGCGGGATCGGGATCGAAGACGAACTCGGCGCCGTCGATCTGAAGACGCAAGGGGGCGGCGGCGTTCTGGGGGTCGCCGTCACCCCACAGGCCGACGTGGACCACGGGCGTCGCGGCCGGACCCGCCGCGATCGCCACCCGCAGCCAGCCCGTCCCGCCGTCGGTCGGTCCCGCGAAGGCGACGCAGTCGTTTCCATTGTCGCAGCCCGCCAACCAGTCGCGGAAGGTGCGGTCGGCGGGCTGGGCCGTGGCGGAATCCCCTGACGCCGGGGCGCTCTTGGCCGCGTTCGGCTCGGCGCCGCAGGCCGCGAGAACGGCCGCCGTGGTCAGGATGAACTTACGCATGGCCGTCTCCTGAAGATGTCGGCGCAACATAGCGCCAAACGGTCGCCGTACGGCAAGCCCGCCGGTCCTGAAATCGCGCCCTTTGCGCACCGCGCCGCGGCTCGCTATACCCGCCGCCAATCCCGATCCTCCCCTTCAACAGAGAGAAGCCCATGGCCAAGATCAAGGTCGCCAACCCCATCGTGGACATCGACGGCGACGAGATGACCCGCATCATCTGGCAGATGATCAAGGACAAGCTGGTCTTCCCGTTCCTGGACCTGAAACTGGACTATTACGACCTGGGCATGGAGAACCGCGACGCCACCGACGATCAGGTGACAATCGACGCGGCCCACGCCATCCAGCGTCACGGCGTCGGCGTGAAATGCGCCACCATCACCCCCGATGAGGCGCGGGTGAAGGAATTCGGCCTCAAGAAGATGTGGAAGTCGCCGAACGGCACCATCCGCAACATCCTGGGCGGCGTGGTCTTCCGCGAGCCGATCATCTGCCGCAACGTGCCGCGCCTGGTGCCGGGCTGGACCCAGCCGATCGTGGTCGGCCGTCATGCCTTCGGCGACCAATACAAGGCCACCGACTTTCTGGTTCCCGGTCCCGGCAAGCTGACCATGAAATGGGTCGGAAACGACGGTCAGGAGTTGAACTACGAGGTGTTCGACTTCCCGTCCTCGGGCGTGGCCATGGGCATGTACAACCTGGACGACTCGATCGCCGAGTTCGCCCGCGCCAGCTTCGCCTATGGTCTGAACCGCAACTATCCGGTCTATCTGTCGACCAAGAATACGATCCTGAAAGCTTATGACGGGCGCTTCAAGGACATCTTCCAGAAGGTGTTCGATGAGGAGTTCAAGGCCGAGTTCGATGCGCGCGGCCTGACCTATGAACACCGCCTGATCGACGACATGGTGGCGGCCGCGATCAAATGGTCCGGCGGCTTCGTCTGGGCGTGCAAGAACTATGACGGCGACGTGCAATCGGACGTGGTGGCGCAGGGCTTCGGTTCGCTGGGCCTGATGACCTCGGTGTTGATGACGCCGGACGGCAATATCCTGGAATCGGAAGCCGCTCACGGCACGGTCACCCGCCACTATCGCCAGCATCAGAAGGGTGAGGCGACCTCGACCAATTCGATCGCCTCGATCTATGCGTGGACGCGCGGGTTCAAACATCGCGGCAAGCTGGATGACAACCTTGAATTGATCGCCTTCGCCGAAACCCTGGAGCGGGTGGTGGTCGAGACGGTCGAGTCCGGATTCATGACCAAGGACCTGGCGCTGCTGGTCGGCGATCAACAGGGGTGGCTGTCGACCGAGGGCTTCCTGGACAAGGTGGCCGAGAATCTGAAGGCGGCCATGGCCTAACTCTTGTCGCCAACGCTCGCGACGCGGTCGCTCGCTGCTTGAGCGACATTTTCAGCAAGCCCCGCCGGTTCGCGCCGGCGGGGCTTTCGTTTGAGCGCGACCGCTGTTCGTGCATTGATGCGGACGAGGCGGAGAGTCGTATGAGCAAGCTGCTGTTCAATCTGGTGCTGACGGCGATCATCGTCGCGGTGATCGCCTTCTTCGCGGCGCCGGGCGTCGCCTTTTTCGCCATCCGTTCGGCCGGCGATTCCAACGACGTTGCGGCCCTGGCCAAACTGGTCGACTTCGGGGCGGTGCGGGCCTCGCTGCGACCCCAGATGGGCGGCGATCCACGCGCCCTGGCCCCGGCCCCGTCCTTCATCGAAGATCCCATCGGCGCCGTGCGGCGTCAGTTCGATCAGAATCCGGCGGCGCGCCCGCCCGACGTGGACGCCTATCTGACACCTCACGCCCTGGCGGCGCTGACACGGGGCGAGGGGCGGTTGGCGTCGCAGCGCAGCGCCGAGGGCGCCGAAGCCTCCAAGGGCGGTCCCTGGCCCAGCCCCGTCTATTGGGGCGTCAACAGCGTCCGCCTGGCCGTGGCCGACGAAGGCGGATCGCGCACCGTCCTGACCTTCGCCCGCAAGGGACCGTTCGAGTGGAAATTGGTCCACATCGGTCTTCCCGACGGCGTCGCCCCGCCCGCGCCGCGCCCGTCGCTTGCGGCGCCCAGCGGCAAGACCGGCGGCTGATCGGCGAAAGCCGCTGGCGGCCCCCGGCGAGTCGCGTTTAACCTCCGAAAGGGCGCGGCTTTATTCGCGCGGGAGTCCGGTATGAAGCGTAAGCTGTGGGTCGGCCTAGCCTCGGCGGCGGTCGCCGTCTTCATGGGCGTCTATGCCCTGTCGCCGGTGTTCGCAGCCTATGCTCTGATCCAGGCGGGTAAACGCGGCGATACGGAAACCCTGCGCCGCCTGGTCGATTTTCCCGCCTTCCGCGCCAGCCTGAAGGACGAGCTGAACCAGGTTCTGGCCGACGAAATGCGCGACCGGGGCGGCGAGGCGGGTGACGTGCTGGCGGGTCTGGGCATGCTGCTGGCGCCGACCCTGGTGTCGGGCGCGGTGGATACGCTGGTGACGCCCGAAGCCATCGGTCAGATGGTGCGCTCCGGCCAGGCGCCCGACCCCAGAAACCGCCAGGCGTCCGACAAGGCTCAACCCAAGGCCGAGGACGACGACATTCATCAGGCCTGGGGCTATCGCAATCTGGACACCTTCGCCGTCACCCTGACGCGCAAGGACAGGCCCGACCGGCGGCTGGCGCTGATCATGACCCGGCGCGGCCTGTTCGGCTGGAAGCTGACCGGGGTCGATTTCCAACGGGACAAGCCCTGATCCTTCTCCCGCAGGGGAAAAGAGGCGTCGTCAGCCCATAGTCGCGTTGCCTTTTTGATGCCGGGGATTTCGACCGTTCTGCGGGCCTCGCGCACTGAAGTAGAGCTAACTGAGCACTCCAGTCTGGGACGCCACCTCGGCGTCCGGCGTCATCGCCTCGGGCTGCGTCAAAACGAGGCTGCCGAAATGCTGGGCGTCGATCCGAAGACCTACATGTGGTGGGAGCGCGACGAGCGCGAGCCGTATGTGCACCAGTATCCGGCGATCATAGCCTTCCTCGGCTATGAATCGTGGGCAAACCCAACGTGTTTGGCGGAGCAGTTGGTAGCAGCGCGTCGTCGACGCGGCCTTTCCATAAGGCAAGCGGCAGCGACGCTCGGCGTGGATGAGGGAACATTTGGTCGTTGGGAAACCGGTGCATGGAGGCCCCAGCAACGTTCGCAGGGGTATGTCGATGCCTTCCTATTACAGGGCAAAGAGCCGCTTATCTCCCTCGCGTCTGACCCCACGAATAGTAATCGAACGGCTCCACTGACCCCGGAAGCGTGATGGCTCAGCCTTGCTCTGGCTAATCAGGTCCCAAGAAGATACCCATACCCGCTAGGGGGAAGGGACGAGCCTATTTCGACAAGAGGTTGTGCGCCGGGCGGCGTCGGTTGAAGGATCGGTCATCTTAGACCTTCCGTTCAAAACCCGCGTTCTCGGGTGGCTCGCGATGGCCGTGGTCGCGATAGCGGCAGTATTCTTGGCCACAGCTCAGTACACTCGAACGGAGACCGTGTCGGGGTCGATCACGCCCAGCCTTGGGTCCGTCCGACTGACAACGGCGAAAGCAGGTACGCTCAGAGAGATTTATGCCGCTGAAGGCGACGTCGTGCAGGCCGGACAGGCCGTCGGCCTAATGGATTATTCTTCGTCAGTGTTGACCGGGGACGCCTACGATCTTCTCGCGCGTAATGTGTCTGAACGGTCAGACGCTGCCCGATCACTAGACGAAGCATCGCGAACCGCGCTGAATTCTGAAGAGGCGCGACTTCTTTCGTCGCGGATGAGCCTTAGAAGCGAAATCGAGGAGATGCGTCGGCTGGAGGAACTTCAGCAGGAACGGCTCCAACTCGCTCGAAGCGAGGTGGAGCGTGCGGAGGCGATTGCTACGAAGGGATTTCTGCCACAGCGAGAGCTCGACCTACGTAGGGGCGCGGTGTTGGTCGAGCAGCAAGGACTGTCTCAGACGGCCCGAGCCTTGATCGGCCTTGAACGTCAGCTCGGTGATGTAGAAGCACGCCTACGGCTAATCCCAGCCGAGCTTCAGTCGCTAGCTTCACGGAACCGCACCGCCGCCGCTGAGCTGTCCCGCGAGCAGACGGAAAATGAAGCGGCGATGGTCCAGCGGCTTGTGGCCCCTATGACTGGTCGGGTCGCTGCGCTCATCGCTCATCCGGGGCAATCCCTCCCGGCAGGCGCGGCAGTGGCAATGATCATTCCGAACGGGTCGGAGCTGGAAGCCGAACTCTATATCCCGACGAGGGCTGCTGGTTTCGTTCGACCGGGGCAGCGGGTGAAGCTGTTTTACGACGCGTTCCCTGCCGAGCGGTACGGTGCCGGCGAAGGGGTCGTCTCATCAATGTCGAGGACCGCATTAGCGCCCGAAGACTTGCGGGGCGTTGACCGTCAAATCACTGAGCCGGTCTTCCGCGCGACCGTACGGCTCCGATCTGAGGACGTCCTTGCTTACAACGAACGTATACGGCTTCAGCCCGGGATGAGCCTTCGGGCGGAGATCAACATGGGCAAGAGAAGCTTGATGCAGTGGCTTCTTGATCCGCTTTTTGCCGTGGGGCGCGGCTCACGATGAGCGTCCTTGATCTGACCTTTGGCCGGAGACGTCGGCTTCCCATCATTCGAGCCGTTGAGGCGACGGAATGTGGCTTGGCCTGCATGGCCATGATCGCCCGCTACTACGGCCACGACGTGGACCTCAACGGCCTTCGGCAACGGTTTGCGCTTTCAATGAGCGGAGCGACGCTGAAGTCGCTGATGCAGATTGCGGAGCCTTTAGGGTTTGCCGCACGGGCGTTGCGCATAGAACTTGACGCGCTGAGCGCACTGCGAACGCCCTGCATTCTGCACTGGGATCTTTCGCACTTCGTGGTCCTTGCATCAGCGAGCGGGAACCGGGTCGAGATATACGACCCCGCGCTTGGGGTACGGACCTTTACCCTTGAACAAGTCTCGCAGCATTTCACCGGCGTCGCGCTTGAACTGGCACTGGTTGGAGACTTTCGGCCCATTTCCGCGCGTACCCCGGTAAAGCTTACGGGTCTTTGGTCACGCATCGACGGGTTTTGGGCGGCGGCCGGTCAGGTCTTTGGGCTTTCGCTTGCGCTGCAACTTTTGGCGTTAGCTCTGCCGTTCCAACTCCAGCTCGTTGTCGATCAAGGCATCTATAAAAGCGATGCGGACTTCCTTGGCGCGCTCGCGATAGGCTTCTCGGGGATCATTCTAATCCATGCCGCTGTCGAGGCACTGCGGTCGTGGACGCTGCAGGTCTTCAGTCAGTCTCTGGCGTTCCAAATGGTGGGCAACGTGGTGCATCACCTGT